>JADMIO010957420.1_pt1 | contig 64903 bp, 50 predicted proteins | sample 8958161 | NCBI WGS metagenome assembly JADMIO01 (sample SAMN16585339, study PRJNA669376) | soil metagenome | isolation source: Crop rotation soil | place: USA: Cullars Rotation, Alabama | collected 2011 | reverse complement strand
CGCGACAACTTGTCCACGTGGAATTCTAAGCTTAGGATCCCAATGTGCTGGAAAGCGGCTCGCCGACGTGGGACTCGAGGCCGACTACGACAAGATGCCGGCGGATCTCTCGGGCGGCATGAAGAAACGCGCCGGCCTGGCGCGCGCCATGGTGCTCGACCCGAAGATTCTGCTGGTCGACGAGCCGAGCGCCGGGCTCGATCCGATCACCGCCGGGGAGATCGACGACCTGCTCGTCGATCTGAAGAAAAAAGGCGCGACCATCGTCGTCGTGACGCACAACATTCCAAGCGCCCGCCACATCGGCGACGAGCTCGCGATGCTGCATGAAGGGCGTCTGGTTGCGCGTGGCACCGCGGAGGAGCTCGACAAGAGCGATGACCCGTTGGTGCGTGCGTTCATGCGGTCAGAGGGGGCCGGCTAAACCATGATTTCCACCAAGGCCGTTGGCGCCGGCGCGTTCGTCGTCATCGGGCTGCTGTTGTTTTCCGTCGCGCTGTTCATGATTGGCGAGCGGCGGATGCTGTTCGAGAAGCGGTTTACCGTCTACACCGAGTTCGCGCGCCTCGGCGACCTCGAGACCGGCGCGCCCGTGCGCGTGGCGGGGGCGGAAGCGGGCGAGGTCACCGACATCGAGATCCCGGTGACGCCGTCGGCGAAGTTCAGGGTCAAGATGGAGGTCCGCGAGGCGCTGCATCCGATTATCCGCACCGACTCGGTCGCGGTGCCGCAGACGCAGGGGCTCGTGGGCGGGTCGTTCATCAACATCGCCGCCGGCACGGACCAGGCGCCGCGCGTCGCCGCCGAGGGGACCATCGCGAGCCGCGAGCCGTTCGAGATCAGCGACATGCTGCAGCAGGCCAGCGACACGATGATGATGATTGGCGACACCGTCGTGGCGATTCGCGGCAACGCGGAAGTGGCGGTGAAGCAGGTGGCCCTCACCGCGCAGGACGCGCACGCGCTGCTCGACAAGGTTCGTCCCGACCTCGAAGCGATGGCGAGCAACGGCAACCGCATCTCCCACGACAGCCAGGAGCTGGTGGCCAAGCTCAATAGTGGCGAGGGGACCATCGGCAAGCTGATCAACGACGACGCGCTGTATCGCCAGTTTCACGACCTGACCGAACAGGCGCAGCAGACCGTCGCGAACCTGCACTCCGTGTCCGACGAGGCGCGGCGCGCGATCTCGGACTTCCGCTCGAAGGACGGCCCGGCGCAGGGCCTGTTCGCCGACATGCGGACGATGATCGGGCAGGGGCGCGAAGCCACGGCTGACCTCGCCGACAACATGGAGGCGATGAAGCACAACTTCCTGCTGCGCGGCTTCTTCAACAAGCGCGGCTACTACGACCTTGATTCCATCTCTCCGGCGGAATACAGAACAGGTGTGCTCGAAAACGGTAAACGGAAGGCCATGCGGATCTGGCTCAAGGCGTCGCTGCTCTTCGAGCCAGGGCCCGACGGCACCGAGGTGCTCTCGGAAAGCGGGCGGGCGCGCATTGACTCCGCGATGTCCACCTACCTCAAGTATTTACCCGCCTACCCGCTGGTCGTCGAAGGCTACGCGCCGGCGCCGACCGTCGCGGAGCGCTTCCGTCTTTCGCGTTACCGCGCCGGAATCGTCCGGCAATACATCGTCGGGAAATACGACGTGCCGCCACAGAACACGGGGTTCATCGGCCTTGGCAATGAGGCCGTCGGGAGTCCGGACAAGGATCACTGGGATGGGGTGTCGCTCACGTTGTTCCTCGATCGCACCGAGTTGCGCGCCGACAACGGACGAGCGGACACGACGCGATAGGTCCGCCTCAAGGGTGGCACTCGTTTTGGAAGCTACATACCGCTGGGCCAAACGAAGGAGGGGCGTGTGAACGAGTCTCGAGCGATAGTGGCAGGTGCAATTGTCGGAGCAGCAATCGGTGCGGCTGCGACTTACCTCTTCTTTACCGAGCGGGGGCAGCAGGTGCGCAACCGCATCGAACCCGCCGTCGACGATCTGCGGCGCGAATTCAGCCGATTCCAGAAGACGGTCGAGAAGCTCGGCGCGATGGCCAACGACGGCATCCGCGCGGTGAACGAGTTCAACGCGGCGCGTGCCCAGTCGACGTACGGCACGTCGCACTGACGATAGCGATGCTATGAATGCACTGAATCTGGACACGACGAACCTGCTGCTCGGCATCATGGCGGCCGTCAGCATCCTCGAAGCGCTCGTACTGATTGGCGTGGGCGTCATGGCCTACCGCCTCTACACGCAGGCGACGCAAACCATTCGGGAGATTGAAGCGCGCCAGGTGGCGCCACTGGTCACGCGGGTGAACGCCTTGATGGAACGCGTGGACGGGATTCTCGTCGATGTCAGGGACGTGACCACGCGAGTGAGCGATCGGACGGAGCGTGTCGATGCGGCCATCCGCAACACCACCTCCTCCGTATCGTCTCGCGTCAATCGCGTACTCACGCTCGTCCACACCGCTCGCGCGGCGGTCGACGGGTTCTTCCACAACGGCCGGCGCGCGGAACGGGCATGAACGTATTTCGCACTCGAACTTCGCACATCACACGTCGAACTTGGGCCCAACACTTGGAGGAGCAACACAATGGCGGACAGCTTTGATCGGTACGACAACGAAGGCAGCGGCGGCGGCGGGTTCATGATGGGCCTGCTGACCGGCACCGTGCTGGGTGCGGGCCTCGGCATGCTGCTGGCGCCGAAGGCGGGCTCGGAGCTGCGCGGCGCGCTTGGCGAACAGGCGCGCACGTGGGGCAACGCCGCGTCGGAGCAGTACAAGAAGGCAAGCGAGCAGGCCGGCACGTGGGCCGAGCGCGGCCGCGACATGGTGGACAAGGCGCGCGAAGCGGTCGGCCGCGGCGCAGACGAAGCGCGCGGCTACGCGAGCGGCACCACCGGCAGCGGTTACAGCTCCGGCAACAGCGGCAGCACGTTTGGTTCCGGCTCAACCGGCGGCAACAGCGGCAACACGACCGATTTCGGTCGTTCGTAGGTTCGCCGGTTCGTACGTTCGCTGGTTCAGCGGTTCGCTGGTGCGTTGGTTGTACGCCTCGCACCTGCGAACCCGCGAACCGCGGACCATCCCGAGTGCCGTCATAATGTTGCCGTGACTCCGTCGGAGGAGCTCCGGCTGACCGGCCGCGCGGCCTGGCGCGGGCTGGTCGAGCTCGTCAACAGCAACGACCTCACGCACGCGGCATCGATCGCGTACTACGCGCTCCTGTCGCTCTTCCCGTTCCTGCTCCTGATCATCTCGCTGCTCGGGTCGGTCACCGCGAGCGAAGACCAGCGCCTCGCCGTCCTCACCTTCGTCTTCCGCTACTTCCCGACGCGCCTCGACTTTGTCGCCTCGCAGCTCGATGCCTTCCGCCAGACGCGCATCCAGGTGGGCGTCGCCGGCAGCCTGGCGCTGATCTGGTCGTCGCTCGGTGTCTTCGGCGCGATCACCAGCGCGGTCAACGAGGCCTGGGGCGTCGAAAAGCAGCGCAGCTTCCTGAAGCATCGAATGGTGTCGTTCCTGATGCTGGTGGCGGCGGGCCTCGTGATGGTCGTCGGGCTGATCCTGGTGACGGCCATCCAGGTGGCGGAGGCGTCGTGGTTCGGCGTGATGCTGCTGCGGTTTCACTGGCTGCAGGCGATCCAGACCTGGACGTTCCGCTACGCCGCGACGATCATCCTGATCTTCGGCGTCGGCCTGGTGTTCTACTTCATTCCCAACGCGAAGACACGGTTCCGCGACGTCTGGGTCGGCGCCGCGTTGACCGGCGTGCTCTGGCGGCTCGCCTTCGGCGGCTTCTCGTGGTACATCGCGAGCAACTCGCGCCTCGCCTTCATCCAGGGATCGATCGCCGCGGTCGTCGTCTTTCTGCTGTGGATTTACGTGTCGTCCGTTATCCTCATGTACGGCGTTGAATTCACAGCTGCATACGCTCGTCTCCGGCGTCATCGCCCGGATGAAATGCCCGCGGCCCCCACGCCGCGCGTGTAGCTCCTTCGCCATCGTCTCGCTCGCCGGGTTCACCGTCGTCTCCGTTCCACAGGAAATCCAGATCGGCCGTGAGCAGAACGCGCAGGTGCGCAAGCGGATGGCCGAGGTGCGAGACCGTGAGGTCACCGCGTACGTCGCGCGCATCGGGCAGCGGCTGGCAAAGGCGGCGCCGGGCGCAAAGTATCCCTACTCGTTCCAGGTCGCGGACGCCGCCGAGATCAACGCGTTCTCGCTGCCCGGCGGCCCGGTCTGGATCAATCGCGGCGTACTGCGTGCGGCGGGGAACGAATCGCAGGTCGCGGGCGTGCTGGCGCACGAGATTGCGCACATCGCGCAGCGGCACGCGGCGGATCAACTGACGAAGACGCTGCTGGCGAAATGGAGCCTCGGGATGCTCGGCGCCATGCTCGGCAACGCCGGCGGGGCCGGCACCGCGCAGGCTGCCGGCGCCATGATGGCCAATGGCGTGTTCCTGAAGTTCAGCCGCGATGACGAACGCGACGCGGACCGCGTCGGGCTGCGGATCATGACGAAGGCGGGATGGGATCCGCGCGGCATGATCGAACTGTTCGAGACGCTGCGCCGCGAGGCGGCGCGCGACCCGGGCGCCGTCGAGGTGTTCTTCTCGACGCATCCCTCGCCGCAGGATCGCATCGAGCAGTTGACGGCGGCGGCCGCGCGCGGGCGGCGCGGCGTACGCGATACGCCGGCGTTCCGTTCGACGAAGGCGCGTGTGCTCAAGATGCCCGCGCCGCGCAAGACGCCCGCCTGAACCCGCCTGCGCTAGACTCCAAACGTGCCGTTCATCGTCTCCGACATTTCCTACGTCGATCTGAACTTCTGCAACACTCCCAAGGCCATCGCGACCGGCGTCTACGGCAGCGACCCCGGCGTCGTGCTCGTCGATCCCGGCCCGGGGTCGTGCATCGACACGCTTCGGGCGCTGCTGAAGGCGCAAGGCATCCGCGTCGCCGACATCCAGGCGGTGCTCCTCACGCACATTCATCTCGATCACGCGGGAGGGACGGGCTTGCTGGTCGAGGAGAACCCGAAGATCCGCGTCTTCGTCCATGAGAAGGGGGCGCCGCACGTCGTCGACCCGTCGAAGGTGATCAACAGCGCGAACCAGTTGTGGGGTGTCGACGGCGTCGCGCGCCTGTGGGGAAAGACGGTGCCGGTGCCGCAGGCGAACCTCCACGTGCTCGGCGAGCACGATCGGATTTCCGCCGGCGGACACGTGTTCGACGTGCGCTACACTCCGGGACACGCGTCGCATCACGTCAGCTACTTCGACGAGCAGAGCGGCATCGTCTGGGCGGGCGACACCGCCGGCCTGCGGTTCACGTCACAGGTGTTCACGCTGCCGCCGACGCCGCCGCCCGACGTCGACCTCGAGGCGTGGCGCGAGAGCATCGCCAAGCTGCGCGCGTGGAAGCCGGAGACCGTGTTCATCACGCACTTCGGCGCCTACGGCGGGGTCAGCGAACATCTCGATCATCTCGAGAGCAGCCTCGCCGACGTCGCCGCGATGGCGAAGCGCGCCATCGACAGCGACGCGTCCGACCAGGCGAAGTACGAACAGTTCAGGGCGGATGTGCTCGCCTACACCCGCCCCGCGTTGACGGAGAGCGAGACGGCGTCGCTCGAGTGCGTCGGCCCGCTGGAGTTCAACTGGCGCGGGTTGGTTCGCTATTGGCGCAAGCGTCAGGCCTGAACCACGAAGGCGGCCTGCGGCCGCGCGCACGAAGCTCACGATGAAATCGAGGTCCAGTCCTATACTGAAGGCTTGGAGTTTCGCCTGAAACGGACGGCCGTGAAGCGCACTTCGTTTGACGAGCAGGAGAAGACGCGCCCTTCATTGCAGTATTGGCTTTCGCATCGCTGCACGACAACGCGCGACGGGCGCTGGCGGCTGCGCCTCTGCGTCTCTGAGGCTGGTGATTCGCCCGCCCTTATTGATGATCCCGGCCCCCGCCGTGATCCTTCAGCAGGAACACGCAGATCAGGCTGATCACCGAGCAGATCGCGATGTAGGTCGCGATGGCCGTTGACGTCCCGTACTCCCGCAACAGCAGCGTCGCGATGAGCGGCGCGGGCCCGCCCGCGGTGATCGACGCCAGTTGATAGCCGAGCGCGGACCCGGTGTACCTGACCGAGCCGGGAAAGCTTTCAGCGATGAACGCGGCCTGCGGGCCGTACTGGATGTCCTGAATCGGGTTCGACAGCACGATCGCCAGGAACACGAGCGGCAGCGATTTCGTGTCCAGCATCCCGAAGTAGATGAACGGGAAGACGATCATGAGCGCGCAGCCCAGCGCCGTGATCGTCCGCCGGCCGTAGAGGTCGGACAGGTGCCCGAACAGCGGGTTGGCGAAGCACGACACGAGCGCCATCGTCATCACCATGTTCAGCACGAGCCCGCGACCGAATCCGAGCACCGTCGTCGCGTAGGTGATCACGTAGGTCGTGTAGATGTAGAAGCACACCTGCTGGCTGGTGCGCATCAGCGCGGTGAGCGCGACCTCGCGGCCGTTGTGGCGCAGCACTTCGACGATCGGCGCCTTGACGATGGCGCCGCTCTTTTTCAGCTCCTCGAACACCGGCGTCTCGCGCACGCCGGACCGGATGTAGAAACCGGTGATCACCAGCGCGACGCTGGCGAGAAACGGGATGCGCCATCCCCAGTCGAGAAACGACTGATCCGAGGTGAGCCCGGTCATCAGCGCGAGCGCGCCGTTGGCCAGCACCATCCCGGCGGGCGCGCCGACCTGCGCGAAGCTGGTGGTGAAGCCGCGTCGCTTAGGGTCCGTCCACTCGGCCGCCATCAGCACCGAACCGCTCCACTGGCCGCCAATCGCGAGCCCCTGCAGGATGCGGCCAATCGTCAGGAACACGGCCCCCCAGACGCCGATGACCTCGTACGACGGCGTCAGTCCCACCGCCATCGTTGACGCGCCCATCAGGATCATCGTCAGGACGAGCAGCTTCTTGCGGCCGACCCGGTCGCCGAAGTGGCCGAAGATGGCCGCCCCGATCGGACGCGCGACGAAGCCGACGAAGAACGTCGTGAACGACAGCATCGTCGCGATGAACGGATCGGATCCCGGGAAGAACTTCTGCGGGAACACCGTGGCCGCGGCCACCCCGTACAGGAAGAAGTCGTACCATTCGATGGTCGTGCCGACCGACGCGGACACGACGGCCCGGATCTGGTGTCGGCGGGTAGCTCGGTCGGGGCGGAGTGTGGCGGCCGTATCAGTCATCGCGCGACATTGTATAGGTTCAGGAGGTTCAGGAGGTTCAGGAGGTTCAGAAGGTTCTCAACCCTATTCCTGTTTGACGAACAGCTTCAGCGACCAGGACATCACCGTCGCCAGTACCAGCAGCCCCGCCATGGCCATCAGCCCGGCCGAAAACGACCCGGTCGCGTCGCGCAGCCACCCCATCGCGTACGGGCCGACGAAACCGCCGAGCGTGGCGACGCTGTTGATGAACGCGAGGCCGCCCGCCGCGGCCAGGCCGGTGAGGAACCGTGTCGGGATCGTCCAGAAGATTGCGCGCGCGGACGTGATGCCCACGAGCGCGAGCGTGATCCAGAGCAGCGACCACCAGAAGTTTGCGGCAACGATGGCGAGCACCAGGCCGATGGCGGCGACGAGGCACGCGAGCGTCAGGTTCTTGATCTTGTGCCCGGTGCGATCGACCCAGGCCGCCCACCCGATCATCGCGACCGACGCGACGATGTAGCACGCGCCGGTCAGGAAGCCGATGGTGATGTTCGAGAGCTGCGCGTCCTTCATGATCTGCGGCAGCCAGATGCCGACGCCATACGAGCCCGCGGTGAAGCCGAACTGCGCCACCGTGAGGACGAGGACGCGCGGGTCCTTCAGCGCCGGCAGGAGCTGCCGCGTTTCGCGTTCGCGCCGCTCCGACGCAATCTTCTCCCGCACCAGTTGACGCTCGTCCGGCGTCAGGAACGTCGCATCCTCGGGGCGATCGGGCAGCACGCGGAGCGCCGCGATCCCCATGAGCGTGGCAGGCAGTCCCTCGATGATGAACAGCCACTGCCACCCGGCGAGACCGAGCGCGCCGTTCATCTCGAGGATGACGCCGGATATCGGGCCTCCGACGACGGTAGACAGCGGAATGGCGACGAGGAACCACGCAAGCATGCGTGCGCGGTACTCGGCGGGAAACCAGGTGGCCAGGTAAAACGTGATCCCGGGGAAGAAGCCGGCCTCGGCAACGCCGAGCAGGAAGCGCAGCGCGTACCAACTCTCGGGGCCGCGCACAAACGCCGTGGCCGCGGAGACGAGCCCCCACGTGATCATGATGCGCGCGATCCAGCGCCGCGCGCCGAACCGGTAGAGCGCCATGTTGCTCGGGATCTCGAAGAAGCTGTAGCCGAAAAACAGCACGCCGGCGCCGAAGCCGAACTCGGTCGCGGTCAATCCGGTGTCCCGGTTCATCGTCAGCGCGGCGAAGCCGACGTTGTTCCGGTCCATGTAGTTCAGCAGATACCCGGCCGTGACGAACGGGACGAGCCGCCACGCGGCTTTCATGAACGCGGCGCGGGTAGCAGCCTCTCGACCGGACTCGGGACGGGCCGCGTCAGCGGATTGGACGTGCATCGATCTCCTTGCACAGCTCCGAGGTGAACGCGGTGGTGCTGAGCGGGCCGCCGAGATCGATCGTGCGCGTGGAGGGCTTCTGCAGCACCGCGTCAATCGACTGGTCGATGACGCGCGCCGCGGTAATGAGCCTCTCGTCGTGGTGCCTGCGGCCGAGCCAGTCGATGAGCATGGCCGCCGAGAGGATAAGCGAGGTGGGGTTTGCCGTGTTCCGGCCCTGAATGTCGGGCGCCGAGCCGTGCTGCGCCTGCGCCATGCAGTGGCGCTCGCCGAAGTTGATGGACGCCGCCATGCCAAGGCCGCCCGACAACTCCGCCGCTTCGTCCGAAAGGATGTCGCCGAACATGTTGGTCGTCACGATGACGTCGTACCGCGCGGCGTCGCGCACGAGCAGCGCGGCCATCGAGTCCACGAGCTGCTCGTCGTACGCAATGTCGGGATGCTCCTTCGCGACCGCGCGCACTTCCCGGAGGAAGAGACCCTCGGTCACGCCAAGGACGTTTGACTTGTGAACAGCCGTGACGTGGCGCCGGCGCGACGCGGCCAGCTCGAAGGCCGCGCGCGCGATACGCGCCGAGGCGGATGCCGAGATCTTGCGGATTGCGAGCGCCAGGTCCGGGGTTGGCATCAGCTCGCCGCTGCCGCGGTGCATGTTGCGGTCGGCGTAGAAGCCTTCGGTGTTCTCGCGGACGATGACGAGATCCATGGGTGTGCGGCCGAAGTAGGGAAGGCCGTCGCGCGTGCGGCTCGGGCGGATGTTGGCAAAGAGGTCGAGCTGGATGCGGAGCTCCGCGGAGACGTTGATGCCGCCCTCGTCGCGGGACGGGTAGCTGGCCGTCGAGACCGGGCCGAGGATGATGCCGTCGGCGCGACGGCACGCCTCGAGGACAGATGGCGGCAGCGTGGTGCCCGACGCCTGCAGCGAGGCCAGTCCGATCTGCCGCACGTAGAAGCTGAGATCGAGCGACAGCGCCTGCGTCACGCATTCGAGCACGTGCCTGGTCGCGTCGGTGATTTCGGGACCGATGCCGTCGCCCGGCAGCACGGCGAGAATCACGCGATCACCCGCACGGGTGTGCCCGCGAGAAACGCGCGGATGTCTTCGACGGCCTCGCCGTAGGCCAGGCGGTAGTTCTCGGTCGTGACGTAGCCGAGATGCGGCGTCAGCAGGGCGTTCTCCAGGCGGCGAAGCGGGTGATCGACCGGCAGCGGCTCCTCGTCGAAGACGTCGAGCCCGGCGCCGGCAATCACGCTGTGGCGAAGCGCATGGATCAGCGCGTGTTCGTCCACGATGGGACCGCGGGCGGTGTTGATGAGCAGCGCCGTCGGCTTCATCATCGCGAGCTCGCGCTCGCCGACGATGCCCTGCGTGCGATCGCTGAGCACGAGATGCACCGTGACGACGTCCGACCGCTGGAACAACTCGTCTTTCCCGACCAGCTCGACGCCGGCCGCATCGGTTTTCTCGCGTGTGAGGTTCTGGCTCCAGGCGATCACGTGCATCCCGAACGCCGCGCCAATCCGCGCCACGTCGGTTCCGAGCCGCCCCAGGCCGATGATGCCCAGCGTCTTCCCGTGGAGGCCGACGCCGATCGTGCTCTGCCACGCGCCGGTGCGCATCGCGGCCGATTCGCGCGGGATGCTGCGTGCGAGCGAGAGGATCAGGCCCCATGTGAGCTCTGCCGGCGGCGTCGACAGCGTGCTCGTCCCACAGACGACCACGCCGCGCGCGCAGGCGGCCTTCACGTCGATTGCCGCGTTGCGCCGGCCTGTCGTCACGATCAGCTTCAGCATGGGGAGCCGCTCGATGAGCGTCGCGGGAAACGCCGTGCGCTCGCGCATCGCGACAACGACGTCGAAGTTCCGGAGCCGTTCGGCCACGTCATCCTCGCGGCCGATGCGCTCGTGGAACGGGTTGACGGACACGCCCGTGCCGATCGAGGACCAGTCGGCCATCGAGAGCGCCACGCGCTGGTAGTCGTCGAGGATGGCAACCCGCATCGGGGCATTCTATGGTCGAGCCTCGCCTTTGCGGGCGGAGGCCGCGTAGAATGGCATGCGGCTGAACGAATCAACCGCCGGCTTCGTATTGGGATATGAGCCAGGCTGGAGCCTGCCCCGCCGCAGCGCGAGCGCGAAGGCGGGCCTTGCGACATCTGCCGATTACAGCTATAAAAACTCTCTACAACTCCAGAGGGCTCGAAAACATGCGCAAAGTTATCGCTGTGGCCGCCGTGGCGCTCCTGGCCGGTGGTGTGTTGATGGCACAGGAAGGTGGAGGCCGCGGCATGCCCGCTCCCACGGGACCGGCCCCGACATGTCCGGCCAGCGGATACGGGGCGCAGGCGTATTACGCCGGCTTCGGCCAGAACGGCGGCGACGGCCAGACGGCCTACGAAATCGCCAGCCCCTGCATCGGCAAGGACGTCCGTGAGGTCGCCGAATCGATCGGCATGGGCCGCAACAAGCTGATGGGCGTCAAGAGCGTGATCGGCGTCCAGTTCCGCGTCAACGGCACGATGGCGGACGGCGCCGGAATGGCCAAGCTCGCCAACGCCGAATTCCAGATCGCCTATTACATCCCGGCGATGCGCGCGCTGCTCAAGGGCACGAAGGCCAACGGCCAGCCGCTGAACGAAATCCGGGTCTTCGCGGACCAGTACGCGTGGAACGAGGCGCAGGAGGGGCGCGGTGCGACGGCCGCCGCCAACGCGCTCAACGATCGCCTGCCGCTCATCAAGCTCACGCCGTTTGGCGCGATGTGGTCGGTGATTGAAGCCGAAGCGCACACGGTCGTGAGCAAGGCTCCCGACGGCAAGACCGTGCTGACGGGCACCTCGCCCTACGACGGCATCGAGGTCGCGGTGACGGTTGAAGACTCGCGGCAGCATCCCAAGCTCGGTCCCTACGATCCGACCGAGTTGATTCGTCTCCCGGTCGCCGTGACCGCGAAGGCCAACGGCCATGTCTACGGCGCGACGTTCGCCAATTACCGCGGCGACCTGGAACCGAACGTCTGGATGATCTTCCCGACCCAGATCAAGTGGACGCTCGACGGCAAGCCGCTCGCGGACCTGCAGGTCACCTACTTCCGTTCCAATCCGTACATCGTGTTTCCCATCCCCGATGTCGTGAAGTCGAAATCATCGAACTAAGGCCACCATCATAGAAAGGACTGGAGAGACACCATGGTCAAGAGAATCGTCATCGCATCCGCCGCCGTCCTGGCGCTGCTGATGATCGGCGCGCCGGCACGTGCGCACCACTCGGCGAACGCTGAGTTCGACACGCAGAAGGAATTCACGATCACCGGGACGCTGACCAAGCTCGAGAACGTCAACCCGCACTCGTGGTGGTACGTCGACGTGAAGGGACCGGATGGGAAGGTCACCTCGTGGAAGCTCGAGTCGCTGAGCCCGGCGGGCCTGATTCGCCAGGGCCTGAAGGTCAAGACCGACCTCAAGATCGGCGGCGAGTACAGCTACCGCATCTCCCCGGCCTGGAAGGACCCCGAGGGCGCCAAGCTCGGATTCATGCGCTCCATCACGGTCAACGGCAAGGAATACGTCGTCGTCGAGCTGTAGGCACGGCCGCTCAGAAGGAGAGATCGTGAGCCAGAACATCCGATCGTTGTTTGCCGCGGCGTGCGCGATGGCTGTCGCCGTCGCGGTGGCGCCGGGCCGCACCGCCGCGCAACAGCCGGCGGCGCCCGCTGGTGGCGCGTCACAGCTGCCGCCGGCGGCGCAGCGCCCCGGCAACCTGCCGATGCGCAACGTGCCGTGCTCGTACACGCCGTGCGGAAAGCGCGTCTCGCCGCAGGACGGCTTTGTCTGGCAGGCGAAGCCCAATGGCCAGACGCCCCGTGATGCCGACGGGCATCCCGATCTGTCCGGCAACTGGGGCGCGAACTTCCCGAATCCGATCGGTGCGCCCGGTCTCCGCCGTCCGGGCGGGTTCGAGGCCGACCAGTCAGCGATGCAGCGCGGCGCGCAGTGGAACAAGCCGCTCTACAAGCCCGAGTACTGGGAGAAGGTGCGGAGCCTCGACTACGGCAAGTCCGACGTCGATCCCGCCTACGGCTGCTACAAGCCGGTCGGCGTGCCGCGTCAGAACGTGCCGGGGCGCATCGTCCAGAAGAACGGGCAGATCTGGCTGCTGAACAACGTCGAGAACGGCCTGCGCATCCTGCCGCTCGACAACCGGAAGCGCGACGAGAACGACTTCCAGTTCTCGAGCTTCAACGGCATGGGGCTGGCGCACTGGGATGGCGACACGCTGGTCATCGAGTCGGTGGGTTTCAACGACGTCTCCTGGCTCGGATGGGAAGGCTACTTCCACTCCGACAAGATGGAAGTCACCGAGCGGTTCACCCGCAATGGCGACCTGCTGTACTACAACTTCACCGTCAACGACCCGGACGTGCTGATGGAGCCGTGGAATTCGTACACCTACGTGCGGCGCCTCAATCCGAACCCGAACCGGCAGGACGAAGCGACCGAGTGCGACGAGCGCGATCTCGAGCTGCTCGCCGACCCGTTCCTTCGCGGGTAAATCTCGTACGTTTGCGGGCCGACCTGAAGGTCGGCCCCTACGTACGGAAGACGTAGAGGCGGACCTTCAGGTCCGCCTTTTTTTTAGGATGTATTAGGATTCCCGCCATGCGAAGAGTGATTGCCTTGTCCGTGTCCGCGTTGTTGACGGGTGCTGCGTTGCTGGCCCAGGGTGGGGGACCGGCGCCGGCTGGCCCGGCACAGACCTGCGCTCCCAACGGATATGGCGCACAGGGTTATTACTCGATGTTCGTCCAGAACGACGACGGGTTTACGGCGTTTGAAATCGCCAGCCCCTGCATCGGCAAGGACGTCCGCGAGGTGGCCGAGTCGATCGGCATGGGCCGCGGCAAGGTCATGAGTGTCAAGAACGTCATCGGTGTCCAGTTCCGTGCGGACGGCACGATGGCTGACGGCACCGGGATGGCCCGACTCACCAACGCGGAGTTCCACATCGCCTACTACCTTCCCGCCATGCGGATGTTCCTCAACGGCACGAAGGCCAACGGCCAGCCTCTGAAAGAGATTCGCGTCTTCGCGGACCAGTACGCGTGGGACGAGGCGCAGGAGGGGCGCGGCGCCACCGCCGCAATGCCGACGCTCAACGATCGCCTGCCGCTCATCAAGCTGACGCCGTTTGGCGCGATGTGGTCGGTGATTGAGGCGGAAGGGCATACCGTCGTGAGCAAGACCGCCGACGGCAAGACGGTGCTGACGGGCACGTCGCCGCACGACGGCATCGAGACGTCGGTCGTCGTCGAGGATTCGCGCCAGCATCCGAAGCTCGGTCCCTACGATCCCACGGAGTTGATTCGGCTGCCGGTCGCCGTCACGGTCAAGGCGAACGGACACACCTACGGCGCCACGTTTGCCGACTACCGCGGCGATCTCGAGCCGAACGTCTGGATGATCTTCCCGACGACCATCAAGTGGACGCTGGACGGCAGGCCGCTCGCCGACTTGAAGGTGACGTTCTTCCGTTCCAACCCGTACATCGTCTTCCCGGTGCCCGAGGCCGTGAAGCCGTTGTCGCCGGCACGGCAGGCGAGTGCGCTGCAGCTGCCGCCCGCGTCACAGCGCCGGGGCAACCTGCCGCTGCGTAACGTGCAGACCTCCTACGCGCCGGCGGGCACGCGCGTCTCGCCGCAGGATGCCTACGCGATGCAGTTGATGCCGAACGGCGCGACGCCGCGCGATGCGGACGGCCATCCCGACTTGAGCGGCAACTGGACCGGCAACCTCGGGAATGTGTTCCAGGTGCCGGGCCTGCGCAGGAACGGCGCGTTCGAAGCCGATCAGTCGGCCATGCAGCGTGGCGCGCAGTGGAACAAGCCGCTCTACAAGCCGGAGAACTGGGAGAAGGTCCGCGGTCTCGACTACAGCAAGGTGGATGTCGATCCGTTCTACGGCTGCTACAAGCCGCTCGGTGTGCCGCGGCAGAACGTCCCCGTACGCATCGTCCAGAAGGACAAGCAGATCTGGTTGTTCAACAACATCGAGAACGCGCTGCGCATTCTGCCGCTCGACGACCGCAAGCGCGACGAGAACGACTACCAGTTCTCGACCTACAACGGCATGGGGCTCGCGCACTGGGACGGCGATACGCTCGTCGTGGAATCCGTCGGCTTCAACGGCGTGTCATGGATTGGCTGGGAAGGCTATTTCCACTCGGACAAGATGGAAGTCACCGAGCGGTTCACGCGCAACGGCGATCTGCTGTACTACAACTTCACCGTCACCGATCCTGACGTGCTGGCCGAGCCGTGGACGTCGTACACGTACGTGCGGCGGAACAACCCGGCGCCGGCGCGGCAGGACGAGGCGCCCGAGTGCAGCGAGCGCGACAACGACCTGCTCCACGATCCGTTCCTCCGCGGCTAGAGTTCTTCTTCGAAATATTCGAACGCCACCCGTTCACCTGCCGCGCGCCGTTGTTGTTCGACGGCGCGCAGTTCCACTCTTCGAATCTTTCCTGAAATCGTCTTCGGCAACTCGGCGAACTCGAGCCGGCGAATCCGCTTGTACGGCGCGAGCGCGGTCCGGCAGTACTCGAAGATGTCCGCGGCGACCTCGCGGGTCGGCGTGAAGCCGGGAGCCAGGACGACGAAGGCCTTCGGCACGGCGTGGCGCAGCGGATCGGGGCTCGGCACGACGGCGGCTTCGGCCACCGCCGGATGCTCGATCAGCACGCTCTCGAGCTCGAACGGGCTGAGCCGGTAGTCCGATGCCTTGAACACGTCGTCCGCGCGGCCGACAAACGTCAGGTAGCCCTCGGCATCGCGCGACGCGATGTCGCCCGTGTGGTAGTAGCCGCCGCGCATCGCGTCCGATGTCTTCGCATCGTCGTCCGCGTACCCGTCCGTGAGGCCGAGCGGGCGGTCGTCGAGCCGGAGACAGATCTCGCCTTCGCTCGCCGACACCTTGCCGTCCGGATCGAGCAGCACGACCGGATAGCCGGGAAGCGGCCTGCCCATCGAGCCTGGCTTGAGCGGCTGACCGGGCGAATTGCCAATCTGCGCCGTCGTCTCGGTCTGTCCATAGCCGTCTCGAATGGTCAGTCCCCACGCCTTCTGCACCTGTTCGATCACTTCCGGGTTGAGCGGCTCGCCGGCCGAGAGGACCTCCCGAAGCGCGACGCGGTAGTTGGCGAGTGGTTCCTGGATCAACATGCGCCACACCGTGGGCGGCGCGCACAGCGTCGTCACGCGGTGCTTCACGAGCGCGCCCAGGACCGTCTTCGCGTTGAAGCGGGCGTAGTTGAAGATGAAGACCGTGGCCTGCGCGTTCCACGGCGCGAAAAAGCAGCTCCACGCGTGCTTGGCCCAGCCGGGCGAGCTGATGTTCCAGTGCCGGTCGCCCGGCTGCAGGCCGATCCAGTAGAGCGTCGAGAGATGGCCGATCGGATAGCTCTGATGCGTGTGCATCACGAGCTTCGGCTTCGCCGTCGTGCCCGACGTGAAGTAGAGCAGCATCGGATCGTCCGCCGCGGTCGGCTCACCGGGCGTGAACGTCGCGCTCGACTGGCGGCTGTTCTCGTAAGAGTGCCAGCCGGCAGGAGCGCCATCGACCGCGATTCGCGTGAATGCTCCCGTTACGTCGTCGAACTTCGAGATGTTGGCCGTCCCTGCCACGACATGCCGCACGCGGCCGCGGTCCACGCGGTCCTGGAGATCCGCCGTCGTCAGCAGCGTCGTGGCCGGCGTGACGACGACGCCGAGCTTCATGGCGGCGAGGAGCACCTCCCACAAGGCGGCCTCGTTGCCGAGCATCAGCATCAGGCGGTCGCCGCGCGTGGCGCCGAGCGAGCGCAGATAGTTCGCGACGCGGTTGGAATCGGCGGAGAGCTGCGCGAACGAACGGACGGTTTCGGTGCCGTCTTCCTCCGCCAGGTGCAGCGCCGGCGCGTCGTTGCCCGCGGCGATCGCATCGAAGTAGTCGAGGGCCCAGTTGAAATGACGTGGCGTGGGCCACCGGAAATCCCGCACCGCGGTGTCGTAATCGGTGCGGTGTGTCAAGACGAAATCGCGGGCGTCGAGAAACGAGGCCATAAACCTATAATGGCTTTTTCACTCTATGGGGTGCCATTATCCTTCGTCATTTCCTCTCGTCGGCGTGCGTAGTCTGTCTTGCGGTTGCTCCGGCCTTCGCGCAGAACGCGCCTCCTGAATCCGAACGGACACTGACCGCGGTTCGCGCCGCGGGACACATCACGGTTGACGGCGTGCTCGACGACCCCGCGTGGGTCGCCGCGCCGGTCGCGCGCGGTTTCATCCAGAGCGATCCGCGCGAGGGGCAGCCGGCCACCTTCGACACGCAGGTCCGGATGATCTACGACGACGACGGCATCTACGTCGGCGTGGAAGCGGCCGATCCCGAGCCGTCGAAGATCATCGTCACCGACCTGAAGAAGGACTACGCGGTCGATGCGAGCGACGCGTTCGCGGTGCTGCTCGACACGTTTCATGACGGCCGGAACGGCTACGAGTTTGCGACCAACCCCTCAGGCGCGAAGTGGGATGCGCAGGTGACGAACGAGGGGCGGGAGATCAACGCGAACTGGGACGCCATCTGGGACGTGCGGACGCGCGTGGGAGCGAACGGATGGGTGGCCGAGATCTGGATTCCGTTCCGCACGCTGCGGTTTGCCGACGCCGATCCGCAGACGTGGGGCATCAACTTCCGCCGCAAGGTGCGGCGGCTGAACGAGGACAGCTACTGGTCGCGCATCCCGCGCATCTACGGGCTCGAGCGGGCGTCGCTTGCGGGCACGCTCGACGGGATGAGCGGCGTACGGTCGGGGAAGAACGTCCGCGTCAAGCCGTACGCGCTGTCGAGCGGCAGCACCGTAGGGCGGCGGCCCACCGATGGAGATTTCCAGGGCGGCGTGGACGTGAAGTACGGCGTGACCAACGGGCTGATGTGGGACTTCACGGTCAACACCGACTTCGCGCAGGTGGAAGCCGACGAGCAGCAGGTGAACCTCACGCGGTTCAACCTGTTCTTCCCGGAGAAGCGCGATTTCTTCCTCGAGAACTCCGGCGTGTTCGGGTTCGGGCTGCCCGACGCCCAGAGCTTCGGGTCGGTGGGCGCGGGCTCGATCATTTTCGGCGGCCGGCAGAACGGCAACCAGGATATGCGGCTGTTCTTCAGCCGGCGCATCGGGTTGTCCGATTCGGGAGGCGCGCTCCCGCTTCTCGCGGGAACGCGGCTGAGCGGCCGCACCGGCGCGTATTCGATTGGCGCGCTCAACATCCAGCAGCGCGAGAGCCAGGGCGTGGCGGCGACCAATTTCACCGCGCTCCGCGTACGCCGCGACATCCTCGCCAACTCCGACATCGGCGCCGTGCTGCTCAACAAGGAACAGGACGGCCCGTCGTACAACCGGCTCGCCGGCGTCGATGCCAACTTCCGCTTCGGGTTCCTCGTGGTCAACGGCTTCATCGCGAAGACCGTCTCGCCCGTGGCGCCCGGCGCGGCGGGGAATTCGGTCGTCGGCAGAAGCAACGTGAACTACCAGAGCCGCGTCTGGCAGTTCCGCGGCCGGTTCGACGCCATCGGCAACCAGTTCAACGACGAGCTCGGCTTCATCCCGCGCCGTGGCGTCAACAACGAGTTCACCTACGTCTCGCGGACGCTCCGCTCGACGGCGTTCCCCGCGTGGCTCCGCGAGATGCGGCCGCACTGGCAGACCGACTCGTTCACGCGGCAGGACGACCGGACGCTCGACTCGCGGCAGCAGGACTTCCACCTGCCGTTCTTCCTGTCCAACGGCGGCTTCCTCGAGATTGGCGCGAACACGAACGTCGAGGTCATCCGGACGCCGTTCGCGCTCAACGCTGCGAGGGGCGCGATTGTCGACCGCGGCCGCCACGAATACACCGAATACTTCGCCACGTATGCCGGCAACGGTGCGGCCCGGGTCACGCCGTCACTGCGGTATTCGGTCGGGGAGTTCTATGGCGGCTATCGGCGGTCGTACGCGTTCGGCCCCTCGCTCCACGTCAACGAGAAGCTGAGCGCCTCGGTGAACCTGCAGGTGAACGACATCTCGCTGCCGGCCGTGTCCTACGTGTCCACGCTGACGACGGCGCGCATCAACTACAACTTCAACACGAAGATGTTCCTGAACGCGCTGCTGCAGTACACGACCGACACGCATCAGTTGAGCTCGAACATCCGCTTCAACGTCATTCACCGGCCGTTGAGCGATTTCTTTTTCGTCTACAACGAGCACCGCGACGAACGCGCAGGCGTGCGGCAGGACCGGTCGCTCATCGCGAAGCTCACCTACATGCTGGCGCTATAGCGGGCCCCTGTCACCCCGGCGCTATACTCGGAGCGTCGCGGCTGCCAGGAGGCGAACCCATGAAATCGGGAGCTCTGTCCGTATTTCTCGCACTGGTCGCGCCGATGGGGATCGCGTTCGTTGACGCGCAGAAGGATGTGCCGGTGCCGAAATCACCGGCGACCGAATACGCGGTGACCATCACCGGCTGCCTCCACGGCACACGGTTGATTCCTCAATCTGCCAGCTCGGACACCACCTCGGACGCGTTCCGCGCTTCTGAATACGTGCTTGACGGGTCGAAGGACATCCTGCAGCTGATCAAGAAGGAGCACGACGGCCATCTCGACGAGATCACCGGCGTCGCCCAGCTGCCGGCCACCCCGGACGCGCATCGGACGGGAGTCGCCAGCAAGCCTTTCGGCAAGAAGGGCCGCATCACCGTGGGCAAGCGCGAGGCGAGCGGTGGTCTCCGGGCCGAGGCGCATCCCGTTCGCCTGAAAGTGACATCCCTTCGGCACGTCAGCGACGGCTGTTCGACCAACCGCAGCTAGGCGCGGCGATGCGAGACGGATCGGCCGTTCGTTGACAACCATCGGCATGGCGTCTAGAGTCCGCCACCGGAGGCATTCATTCATGCGTGCTCTGGCCCTTGCCGTTTTTCTCGTACTGCCGTCGATCGCGTTTGCCCAGGAAGCGACCCTCAGCGGCACGGTCGCCGATACCACCGGCGGCGTGCTGCCCGGCGTCACCATCAGCGCCGTTCATGAGGCGACGGGCAACACGTTCGTTGCCGTGACCGACGATAGGGGCGCGTTCCGCCTGCCCGTACGCACCGGCGTCCACCGGGTCACCATCGAGCTCCCGGGATTCACCACGGTCACGCGCACGATCGACCTGCTGGTCAATCAGCAGGCGGTCGTCAGCCTCCAGCTCTCGCCGTCCACGGTGCAGGAGACCGTGACGGTGACGGGTGAAGCGCCGCTCATCGACACGACGACGTCGCAGGTTGGTGGCAACATCGATCCGCGGCAGATGCAGGACCTGCCGATCAACGGACGCAACTGGCTGGACCTCGCGATTCTCGCGCCCGGCAGCCGCCAGAACGCCACCAGCGACACGCTCGGCGGACGCGACTACGAATATCAGATCAACGTGGACGGCCAGCAGGTGACGCAGCTCTTCTCCGGCGCGTTCGGACAGCCGCGTTACAGCCGGGAATCGATGGCCGAAGTGCAGGTCGTGACCAACCGCTTCGACGCCACGCAGGGCCACTCCAGCGGTCAGCAGCTGAACGCCATCACCAAGTCCGGCACCAACACGCCGCAGGGCACCTTCTCCGGCTACTTCCGCGACGACAAGCTGAACGCGAAGGACTTCATCGCCAACCGCGTCCTGCCGTATTCCAACCAGCAACTCGCCTGGACGTATGGCGGCCCGATCATCCGCGACAAGTTCCACGTCTTCAGCTCCTTCGAATACGAGCGGGAGCCGACGACGTTCACCTACGAGACGCCGTATCCGGCGTTCAACATCGATCAGCCGAGCACCCGCACGGAGGAGAAGGGGCTCGCGCGACTCGACTATCAGCTCTCGCCGCGCAACCGCGTGACGTTCCGCGTCAACAAGTCCGTGGCCTATCTGCCGGTGGACGACCGCTTCTCCGGCGGCGGCAACCGCACGCCCGCATCGGTGATTCAGACCAGGCGCAAGTCGTTGAACCTGCAGGGGACGGCCACGCAGGTGCTCAACAACTCCGCGGTCAACGAGATCCGCGCCGGCTATGCCGGCTTCGGCTTCTGGCAGCACCCGGGCGTGAAGTGGTCGAGCCACCCGAACACGCCGGGACAGGAGATGGGCGGGACGCCCATCCTGACGATGACGGGCGGATTCACCATCGGGCAGGGGCACGCGAACTCGCCCGTTGACGTGTATCAGAAGCCGTATTCGTTCCGCGACGACCTGACGCTGTCGTACAACGCGCGAGGCCGGCACGACTTGAAGACCGGCATCGAATACATCCGGATGACGCAGACGGTGACCGTCTGCGACTTCTGCATGCCGACCTACGACATGCAGGGCGGACCGGTGCCGGCCAACATCGCGACGCTCATTCCGAACCTGATGGACCCGAATACGTGGAACCTGGCCGCGCTGTCCGGCGTGACGCGGTCGATGCGGCTGAGTGTGGGGACGTTCACCGTCTACCCGCGCCGGCACGAGTATGCGGCGTGGGCGCAGGACGACTGGACGATTGGCCGCCGGCTCACGCTGAACCTCGGCCTGCGCTACGACCTCGGCTACGGCAACATGCAGCAGATTCGCTACGAGCCGTTCATCACGAAGGACACGCCGACCGACACGAACAACTTCGGCCCGCGCGTCGGCTTTGCGTACGGCGTCAACGACAAGACGGTCATTCGCGGTGGTGCGGGGAAGTACTACGCGGCGGAGAACGAGAACACCGTGTTCTGGTCACTGCTGACCTCCGGCATCATCAACATCCAGCGCTTCAACGACGGCCGCCCGAACTTCGCGGCCGATCCCTTCAACGGTCCGATCCCGACCTATCAGCAGGCGCTCGCGATGTTCAACGCGGGCCAGCTGCGAAGAAGCGCGCGCAACCTGTTCGACCCGAACCTGCGGACGTCGTACAGCTGGCAGGGCTCGCTCGGCGTACAGCGGCAGATCGGTACCGTGCAGGCGATTAGCGCCGACTGGGTGTACACGGCGAATCGCGCGCAGGAGATCTCGACCGATGTGAACCTGGCGTTCAACCTCGCGACGGGGGCGCCGTACGCCTTCAGCGACACGGCGCATCGCGTCGCCCCGGGCTTCGACAGCGTCGTCGAGGATCTGACGGCGGGACAGGATCGCTACCACGGCGTCAACGTGAGCTGGAACAAGCGCATGAGCCAGCACTGGCAGGCGGCGGCGACCTACTCGCTCAACTACCAGTGGAACTGGCAGCACATTCAGCCAGCGCCGGGATGCCAGTACTTGTGGACGTTCTCGGCGGCCGGGCGTCCGCAGTGCGACGTCCCGATTACGCTGCACCCCTCGCTCCGCGACGAGTGGTACCGGGCGGGCGACCAGGTGAAGCGCGCGACGTTCAACGGCATCTGGGAGGCGCCGGCGGGAATCCAGTTGAGCGGCCTGTACTTCTACGGCGACAACGGCACCACGACGCCGATGGCCGGTGTCGATCCGCTCGCGATCAGCAGCGGCATTCCTCAGCAGGGCACAAACGGACGGCTGCGTGCCGACGGGACGCTGGTGCCACGCAACTCGTTCGACCGCCCGTCGCTGCACCGCGTGGACATGCGCCTGCAGCGCGAATTCCGGCTCGCCTCGCACGCGAGGGTCACGGGGATCTTCGAGGTGTTCAACGTGTTCAACCGCGAGAACTTCAACACGTTCGTGACCAACGAGCGGAGCCCGCTCTACCGGTCGCCGCTGGTGGACAAGAACGTCGCGTACCAGCCGCGGGTGATGCAGCTCGGGTTCAGGGCAAGCTTCTGAACCAGAGTCACTTTGAACTTACTTCTTCCACTTTTTCACTTTTGAACGTTTCCACTTGATGAGGGTCACCATTGGACCAGGATCTCTATAAACGGGGCATGGCTGTTCGGCGCCAGGTGCTTGGCGACGCCTACGTCGACAAGGCGACCGCCAACGTCGATGACTTCAACCGCGACTTCCAGCGCCTCGTCACCGAGTACTGCTGGGGCGAGGTCTGGACGCGGTCGGTCCTCACCAACAAGCAGCGGAGCCTCAACAACCTCTGCATGATCGCCGCGCTGAATCGCTCCGCGGAATTCGAGCTGCACGTGCGCGGCGCGCTGCGCAACGGCTGCACGCCGGACGAAATCCGCGACACGCTGATCCAGGTGGCGATCTACGCGGGCATCCCCGCGGGTGTCGAGGCGTTCCGCATTGCCCGCAAGGTACTGATGGAAGAGGGCGTGCTTGGGGCGCCGTAACGGCGCGCTCCAGAGGTGAAGCCGCTTCACGGCTGTCTCGTCCTCGATTTCTCGACGCTGCTGCCAGGGCCGCTCGCGACGCTCCTTCTTGCGGACGCGGGCGCCGAGGTCATCACGATCGAACGGCCCGGCAGCGAGCAGATGGCCTCGCTCGCGCAACTCGCTCGCGGCAAGACGCGTCTCGTTCTGGACCTCAAAAGCCGCGACGATCGTCAGCGACTCCAGCCGCTGCTCGAACGCGCCGATGTCCTGGTCGAGCAATTCCGTCCGGGTGTCATGGGCCGGCTCGGCTTGGGCTATGAGGCCGTCGCGGCGATCAATTCGCGGATCGTCTACTGCTCGATCACGGGCTACGGGCAGGACGGGCCGAAAAGCGGCATCGCCGGCCACGACCTGAACTACATCGCCGAAACCGGGCTGCTGTCGCAGTCGATGGGGGCGCTCTCGAATCCGGTCATCCCGCCGGCGCTGATGGCCGACATCGCGGGCGGGTCGTACCCCGCGGTCATCAACATCCTGCTGGCCTTGCGCGAACGCGACGGCACCGGACGCGGCCGCCACTTGGACGTGTCGATGACCGACAACCTCTTCACGTTGATGATCGGCAGCTCGATCATCACCGGCGGCAGCCCGCGGTATCGCCTGTACGCGACAAAGGATGGCCGGATGCTCGCGGTCGGCGCGCTCGAGCAGAAGTTCTGGGACGCATTCTGCGACATCGTGAAGCTCGACCCGCATCTGCGGGACGACGCGATCGATCCGGGGGCAACGGCAGCACGCGTCGCCGAGCTCGTCGCCGGCGAGATGGCGGAGACCTGGGCCGTGCGCATCGCCGGCCGTGACTGTTGCTGCTCCATCGTGGCCACGGTCGAGGAGGCGAGGCGCGATCCGCATTTCGTCGCGCGCGGGGTGTTCCGCGAACCGGGTCAACTCCCAACACCCAACCTCCAACTCCCAAGATGAATATCCGCCGCTTGGGAATTGGGAGTTGGGAGTTGGGAGTTGGGAGTTACCCATCCTGCCGCAGCACCTCCCGAATCCGGTCGGGCGACACCTTTATTTCTACGCCCGCCCGCTCTTCCTGCAGCAGCATCGCGACGCGCGAGTCCCGCTCGCTCCACCCGCGATTGACGGCCTCGGTCAATTCCTCGAGCGCCAGGTTGGCCAGGCGCATGGGCACATTCAACTCGCGGCCGAGAGACGTCGCCAGCGAGACGTCCTTGTGCGCCAGGTGCAGGCGGAAGTTCGGCGGATCGAAGACCGCGGGCAGGAACTGATCGGCCAGTCGATCGAAGACACGCGCGCGGCCGACGAAGCCCTGCCGCACGACGCGCCACAGCACGAGCGGGTCGACACCGCCCTTGACGCCCATCGTGAACACTTCGGCGAGCGCCGCCTGGAGCGTGTAGCCCGCGCAGTTGTGTACGAGCTTGGCGACCGACGCGACGCCGATTGGCCCGATATACGACGGCTGGTCGCCGATGTCGCGGAGCAGCGCCTCGTAGCGGCGGTAGATGGACTCGTCGCCGCCAACCCAGATGGCGAGCGAGCGCGTGTCGGCCCCCTTCGGCCCGCCGCTGACCGGCGCATCGAGCAGGTTCAAGCCATTCTCCGTGAACGTCGCATGCACGCTGCGGATCGTCGTCGGCGAATTCGTCGTGAGGTCGAACAGCACGTTACCGCGTGCCATTCCGTGCAAGAGGCCGTTGGCTCCAATCGTGACGTCGGTGAACTCCGCCGGCCCCGGCAGCGAGGTGAAGACGACCTCGGACGCCGCGCCGATCTCGCGCGCCGTTGATTTCTCGATCGCGCCGGCGGCCACGTGCGGCGCGACGGCCTCGGGACGAATGTCGTTCACGTACATCTCGTGTCCCGCGATGCGCAGGCTCGACGCCATGCGTCCGCCCATCGTCCCGAGACCAATGAATCCGATTCTCATGTCGGTCCTCGCCTGATTGACACCGTGTGTATAGGCAATGGTATAAGCCAGAGCGCCGCGAACCCGCCCGACCTCACAATCTGGAGGAATCTCGAATGCAACTGCTCTCATTCCGCTCACTCGTCCTGGCGGCTGCTCTGTCTGTCGTGCCGCTGGCGGCCTTCGCGCAGGAGGCGGTGATTAGCGGCACGATCGCGGACGCCACGGGCGGCGTGCTGCCCGGCGTCGTCATTCACGCGGTGCACCAGGCATCCGGCAACAGCTTCGAAGCGGTGACCGATAGTACGGGCACGTATCGCATGCCGGTGCGTGTCGGCGTCTACGAGATCACCGCGGAGCTGGCCGGGTTCGCAACGGTCACGCGCCGCGGGGTCGAGCTCCTCGCCGGTCAGCAGGCCGCCGTCAACCTGCAGATGGCGCCGTCGACGGTGCAGGAGTCCGTGACCGTCACCGGTGAGGCGCCGCTCATCGAAACCACCGTGTCGTCCATGAGCGCCAACATCGATCCGCGCCAGATGTCCGAGCTGCCCGTCAACGGCCGGAACTGGCAGGACCTGCTGACGATTGCGCCGGGCGCGCGATACAACTCGATGCAGCGCGGCGACAGTATCACCGCTGGAGAAGGCACCTTCCAGTTGAACGTGGACGGCCAGCAGGTGACGCAGACGTTTGCCGGCTCGGCGAACGGCTTCGGGCAGCCGCGATTCAGCAAGGACGCGATTGCCGAGGTCGAGTTCGTCACCAATCGCTTCGACGCGAGCCAGGGTCGCTCGCTCGGCGTGCAGGTCAACGCCATCACCAAGTCGGGTACCAACGTCGCATCCGGGTCGTTTGCGGGCTACTTCCGCGACTCGTCGCTGATGGCGGCCGACCCGGTCGCCCACGAGGTCCTCCCGTACTCGAACCAGCAGCTCTCGATGACCGTCGGCGGCCCGCTGCGGAAGGACCGTCTCCATTTCTTCTTCGATTACGAGTACGAGCGCGAGCCGCAGAGCGCCTACTACAACACGCCGGTCGCGGCGTTCAACCGGACGCTCACCGCAACGCGCACGGAAAAGAAGGCACTCCTCCGGCTCGACGCGCAGTTCTCGCCGAAGACTCGTCTCGCGGTGCGCGGCTCGATCGCGCGACCGTTCACGCCAAACGAGTCGCTCCATGGCAGCGCGACGGCGACGCCGAACGGTGCGGTCGCCAACGACCAGCGATCCAACCTGGTGCAGGCCACGCTGACGCGCGTCATTGGCAACCGCGCGGTCAACGAAACGAAGGTCGGCTACAACTACTACCACTGGCTCCGGTTCACGCAGACGCCGTTCCAGGCGGTGCCGTTCCTGGCGAGGCTCGTTCCCAACTACGAGTCACAGTGGGCGCCCCTGATGGCGCCACGCCCGCTCACGGTCAACTTCATCGTGAATTTCCAGGGCGTCAGCAACGGGGGCTCCGGGCAGCCGCAGACCTTCTCGCAGGAAGACCACAGCATCCGCGACGACTTCACCGTGTCGGTGAACGCGAAGGGACGCCACGACGTCAAGATGGGCGGCGAAGCGTTCAGCACGCATCACTGGGGCTATGTCTGCCAGAACTGCGTCGGCACGATCGACGCGCAGGGCGGACCGCTCCCGGCCAACATCGCGCAGGTCTTCCCCGATTTGTACGACGTGTCCACGTGGAACCTCGATCTGATCTCGCCCATCGTCCGCAGCTTCCAGCAGGCCATTGGCGACACGAACCAGAACATGCCGCGCTGGGATGCCGCGCTGTGGCTGCAGGACGACTGGGCGCTCAACCCGCGCCTGACGCTGAACCTGGGCGCGCGCTACGACCGCACGCATAACGCCTATGCCAACGACATCGTCATCGAGCCGTGGCTGACGGCCGGCCGCACCGATCCGTCGAAGAACTTCGCGCCCCGCCTGGGGTTCGTCTACAGCATGACCCCCGCGACGGTCGTGCGCGGCGGCTTCGGCAAATTCTTCGGCGAGACGACGATGACGCCGGCGTTCTTCACCGAACGCGTCGGCGCCCAGGCCATCGTCGCGGTCCCCAACGACCGTCGCCCGGACTTTGCGTCCAACCCGTACAACGGCCCGGCTCCGCGGACCTACGCCGAGGCCATCAGCTACGTGCAGCGCACCAACGGCCAGATCGACCTGGGGAGCATCGTCGAGCGGAATCCGACGACGCCCTTCAGCTATCAGAGCTCGATTGGCGTGCAGCATCAGTTGAACGGGATGACCGGGTTGCAGGCGGATTACGTCTTCACCGGCATCCGTGATGATGCGATCACCCGGAACGTCAACCTGACTTACAACCCGGCAACAGGAGTGAACTATCCGTACACGGATCGCACGCACCTGCGGTATCCGCAGTTCCGCAACGTGACCCAGTACGTGCCGGAGGGATATTCGAACTACCACGCGATGCAGACGGCGGTCACCAAGCGCATGAGCCAGAACTGGCAGGCGTCGGCGACCTACACGCTCTCGATGCTGAAGCAGGGGAATCGTGCGCCGGCGGGGGAGATCTCGAACCTCGCGCCGGATCTCGGACCGCAGTACGCCTACGGCGCCGGCGATCAGCGTCATCGCGCGGTCTTCAACGGCATCTGGCAGTTGAAGTACGGGTTGCAGGTGAGCGGCATCTACTTCTTCGGCTCGGGTGAGCGCCTCGCCACCACCTACGGCGGCGACGTGCGGCTGACCGGCGACTCCCGCGGAAACCGCCTGCGGCCGAACGGCACGATTGTTCCGTTGAACAACTTCGTCGGCAAGCCGATCCATCGCGTGGACATGCGGCTGCAGAAGCGTCTCGCGTTCGGACCGCGCCTGAGGGCCGAAGGGCTCCTCGAGGTGTTCAACATCTTCAATCATGCGAATTACGGGTCCTACGTCACGCAGGAAAACAATGCACAATACGGACAGCCGACGCAGAACCCCGGCATTACATACGCGCCGCGCACGGCGCAGCTCGGATTCCGCCTGACCTTCTAGCGGCTATTTTTTCGGAGGCACGTTCATGAGTCAGCGATTCATCAGCGCCCTCGCCATCTGCGGGCTGCTTGTATTCGGTGCAGTCCCCGCGGGCGCGCATCACGCCGTCCAGGCGCAGTACGACTTCGACAAGCCGATCGAGTTCCGGGGGCCCATCGTCAAGATGGAGTTCGTGAACCCGCACTCGATGCTCTACATCGAGGTCACCAACAACGACGGCAGCAAGACGGTGTGGAAGTTCCAGTCGGGCGCGATCGGCACGCTGCGCAACCTCGGGCTACTCAAGAAGTCGTCGGAGGGCGGGCTCAAGACCGGTGACGTGGTCACCGCGACGGGGTTCGCGGCGCGCAACGGCAACCCGATGGGGTTCATGAAACAGCTGACGATGCCGGATGGGCACGTGATCGTCACGTGGTTCGGCGATCCGAACGGCAACTGAGGAGCGCGCCGATGAGAACCTTCGCCCTGGCAATCGCGCTGACGTGTGCCGCGGCACTGGCGGCGGGTGCGGCGGCTCAGAATCCTCCGGCGGGCTCCGCGCCCGCGACCCCGCGCATGCCCGACGGCAAGCCTGACCTGAGCGGCATCTGGGGTGGTGCGGCGGGCGAGCGCGGCGGCCGGAACTTCGACGAGACCGGCACCATCAGCTCCGCGACCGCGTCGCGCCGCTGCGGTCCCGGGCAGCGCAAGTGCGACGAGCACACGAACCAGTCCTACGACCAGGAGTTCGTGCGCGAGGACACCTACAACGGTGAGGTGCGCTTCAGCGGCCGGTGGGACGCCAACCGGCCCGTCTACAAGCCCGAGTTCTGGGATCGCATCCAGGAGCTCGACAAGAACACCAACACCGAAGATCCGATCCTGAAGTGCCAGCCGCAGGGCATCACCCGTGAAGGTCCGCCGACCAAGATCGTGCAGACCGCGAAGGAGATCATCTTCTTCTACGGCGGCGACTACTTCCGCATCATTCCCATCGACGGACGGGCGCACGACGCGCAGCGCGCGAAGGACATCACCTTCTGGGGCGATTCGGTTGGCAAATGGGAAGGCGACACCCTCGTCATCGACTCGGTTGGCTTCAACGATCTCACCTGGCTCGCGCGAGGCGGCTACATCCACTCCGACAACCTGCACGTCGTCGAGCGGTTCCGGCGCGAGGGGAACGCGCTGAATTACGAAGCCACCGTGGACGACGACTATCTGCTGCAGCCGTGGACCCCGGCGCCGTGGAAGCTGCTGCTGAACACCAATCCGAAGGCCTACATCGCCGAAGGCGAGCCGTGCCACGACTACGACACGGAAAACATCGTCGGGAAGATCCATCACTGATGCGCACGAAATCCACGGTCCTCGCCCTCGCGGCGCTGCTTGGCCAGGTTCTGATGTCCGCGCAGGGCGCGGCACCGGCGCGACGCGGGCCGAGGCTGCCGGCAGGCGTGACGTCCCACAGGGACAACAAGACCGCCGCCGATCAGTGGCTCTGGCACATGGGCATGCTGCGCGGCGTCTACGAAATCGACGGCGTCGCCACGCTGGAGCTCGAAAAGAGCAAGGGCACCGTTCGCGTCGCCGGGCAACCGTGCACGCTCGTGAACTACCGCGCGAGCATGAACTACCAGGTTGCGGGCATGCGGGTGCAGTACACGTGCACGCGCGCCGATGGCCAGCAGTACAAGGGGATTGAAGTGGTCAGTGGTCAGTACGCGTGGGACGAGGACATCCCGGGCGCCGAGCTCGTGGCGGGCAAGGGCAAGGCGACGCCGAAGCCCGACCTGCTGAACGAGCGGCTCATCCGGCTCTGGAGCAGCCCGCAGGGCGCGCCGAAAGCGGCGGCAGCCGCCGGTGCCAATGCGAAGGTCACGACGGAAGGCGGAAAGACGATCGTGACGTATCCAATACCCGGCGTCACCGGTGCCGTCGCGCGCGCGACGCTCACGTCCGGCGCCGCGGATGGTATCTGCACGAGCTATTGCGCGGAGCGGATCGAGGTGAAGCAGGGGACCGCCGTCACCGAATTCACCTATGCGAACTACGAGGACTACAACGATCCCGAGAACCGCGTTGACGCATTCTTCCCCGGACGCATGACCGAGAAGCGCGATGGCGTCACGATTCTCGACCTGACCGTGGAGAGAACCGAAACCGGCAACGTCTACGTCGTCATGCCGGTGCCTGACAGCGTCAAGGGCGCCGCGACGCGCCGCGGCGGGCCGATGACGACCGAGCCCCAGACGATCAACAACCGATGACCCGACTGCGCCGCCCTCCCGCCAGGTAGTCCGCCGGCGAAATACACTAGACTTTGCGCCGCTCGCATTTCATTTTTCGAACCCGGCGGATCTGGAGATCCGCCTCTCCGACTGGATAAGGGATGGCTTCATATCTGGAGTGGCTTCAGGATCTGCCTCTGTCGATGTGGATCGCGGGATCCGAATCGCTGCTGTCGTTTCCGCTGATCCTCTTCCTGCACAGCATCGGCATGGGACTCTCCGCGGGTTCCGCGTTCGTCATCTGCATGCGGCTCGTCGGCGTCGGCCGTCCGCTGCCGGTGTCGTCGCTTCGTGTCTTCTTCAAGATCTTCTGGGGCGGCTTCTTCCTCAACCTCGTCACGGGCAGCCTGTTGTTTGCCGCGCACGCGACCACCACGGGCTACATCCCGATGTACTACCTCAAGCTGGCGCTGATTGCCGCCGGCATGGTGCTGTCGTTGCCGATCCGGAAGTTCGTGGAGGGACAGACGAGTGACGACGCCATTCCGAGCCGCGTGAAAGGGCTCGCGGCGCTCTCGCTGCTCGTCTGGGTGGCCGTGATTACGACCGGCCGTCTTATCGCCTACGTTGGTTGAGGCCTCATCCATGACCCCGAATTTCGTGCACATGCACCTGCTGCTCAATCACGTGCCGACGGTCGGCACGATCGTCGCGCTCGGCGTGCTGCTCCTCGGGTTTGCCAAGCGCAGCGACGAGCTGACGCGGGGCGCGCTCGCGCTGTTCTTCGCCATTGCCCTGGTGTCGCTGCCGACCTACATGACCGGCTACTCGGCGCAGAAGGCGCTCAAGGATCGTCCCGGCGTCTCCGCCGAGCTGATGCAGCGTCATCAGAGCGCGGCGCTCGTGGCGTTGACGGTGATGGAAGCGACGGGCGTGCTCTCCTGGTTCGGGTTGTGGCAGGGACGGAAGCCGACCGGCGCGTCTCGCTGGAACGCGCCGCTCGTCCTGCTGTGTGCGACCGTCTCGCTCGGCTTGATGGCGAGCGCGGCCAACATCGGCGGCGAGATCACACACCCGGAAATCATGGCGCCTGGCGAAGGGCCGGCGACCGCGATTGCGCCCCAGGTGTTCATGACGCCGAACATCGGCCATTTCCAGTTCACGCATCCGTTTGCGTGGCCGATGCTCGAGTCGCTGCATTTCATCGGCCTGTGCCTGCTGTTCGGCGTGGTGCTGGCCGGCAACCTGCGCATCCTCGGCTTCATGAAGAATGCCTCCTTCGTGGACGTGCACCGGCTGCTGCCGTGGGGCGTGTGGGGGTTCGTCATCAACGCGGTCACGGGGATGCTGTTTTTCGCGGGCGCCGCGGGGCAGTACATCGAAAACCCCGCGTTCCATCTGAAGGTGCTGTTCATGCTGCTGGCCGGCGCCAACGTCCTCTACCTGACGCTCTTCGACGAGGTCTGGGCGCTCGGCCCGGGCGACAGCGCGCCCATGTCGGCCAAGCTGGTCGCCGCCTCACAGGTGTTTCTGTGGGTCGGTGTGATCTATTACGGCCGCATGCTTCCGTATATCGGCAACGCGTTCTGATGCAGTCAATTCAAAATGCAAAATGCAAAATGCAAACGCTGAAGTCGCTCGCGAACACGGGGTGATTGTCGTCACGACATTCGTCCCCCGCTGCGTGCAAAGCGTGTTTGAATTTTGCATTTTGCATTTTGAATTGTTGTAAGCTGCGCGGCACAGAGGGAGGAAGACTGTGCTGCACATCTCACTCCGTCGGATCTTCTTCGTTTCGTTTCTCCTGCTATTGCCCTCGTTCGCGTTCGCGCAGGACGCGACACTGACCGGCACGATCACCGACGCCACCGGTGGCGTGCTGCCCGGCGTGACCATCACCGCGACGCACGAGGCCACCGGCAACACCTTCGTGGCCGTCACCGATCAGAGCGGCGGCTTCCGTCTGCCGGTTCGCACCGGCGTGCACCGGGTGAGCGCCGAGCTGCCCGGTTTTGCGACCGTGACCCGTTCGGTGGACCTGCTCGTCCGCCAGACCGCGGTCCTCAACCTGCAGCTCTCGCCGTCCACCGTGCAGGAGTCCGTCACGGTCACCGGCGAAGCGCCGCTCATCGACACGGTCAGCTCCACGGTGGGCGCCAACGTCGATCCGCGCCAGATGCAGGACCTGCCGCTCAACGGCCGCAACTGGATCGACCTGACGATGCTCGCGCCGGGCGCGCGGCAGAACACGTCGAGCGACACGCCGATGGGCGGCGCCGGCAACTTCCAGCTCAACATCGACGGGCAGGAAGTGACCAACAACATGGTGCAGTCGTTCGGCCAGCCGAAATTCAGCCGCGACTCCATCGCGGAGTTCGAGTTCGTGTCGAACCGCTTCGACGCGAGTCAGGGACGCTCGATGGGCGTCCAGATCAACGCAATCACCAAGTCGGGGACCAACAACGCGAACGGCACGTTCTCCGGCTACTTCAGAGACGACTCGTTCATCGCCAAGGACTTCATCCAGAACCGCGTGCTGCCGTACCAGGACCAGCAGCTGAGCGCCACCTTCGGCGGCCCGATCAAGCGCGATCGGATTCACTACTTCGCCAACTACGAGTACGAGCACAACCCCGTCACCTACAGCCATTCGAGCGCCTGGAGCACCTTCAACTTCGACCAGAAGAGCAACAACACGGAGAAGAAGGGTGGCGTGCGGCTCGATTTCCAGTTCACGTCGCAGACACGGCTGACGTTCCGCGGCAACTGGGCGCGCGTCCACCTGCCGCTCGACCCGCGCTATTCGGGCGGCGCGATTCGCCATCCCTCGACCGGCATCGAAGTCGGCCGGCAGAACGACAACGTGACCGTCAACCTGACGCAGGTGCTCGGGACCAAGACGATCAACGAGTTGAAGGGCGGCTACTCGGGCTATTCGTGGTTCCAGGACTCGATCCTGCGGTGGCCGGGCCATCCGCAGGCGCCGGAACTGACGCACGGGTCGCCGATCATCAACCTGCGCGGCTACACCGTCGGCCAGGCGCACAGCTTTTCGTATCAGAACATCAAGTACCAGCCGTTCAACGTCCGCGACGACTTCTCGTACTCGTTCGAGCAGGGCGGCCGTCACGACATGAAGGTGGGCGGCGAGTACTACCGCACGTATGACCCGGTCTGGCACTGCACGTGGTGCCAGGGCGTCTACGACGCGACGGGCGGCGCGCCGCCGGCCAACATCGAACAGATCTTCCCGGTGTGGAACGACGTCTCCAGCTGGAACCTCAACGCGCTCAACGGCGTGATCCGGTCGTACACGATCGGCATCGGCGACTTCTCGGTGAAGCCGATCGAGAACCGCATTGGCGCCTGGCTGCAGGACGACTGGGCGGCGACGAGCAGGCTGACGCTCAATCTCGGCGTGCGCTACGACATGAGCACGGGCATGTTCGCCGAGGACGTGGAGGTGCAGCCGTTCCTCGACGGCCACCGCCACGCGGACAAGAACAACATCGCGCCGCGCCTCGGGTTCACCTACGCGGTCAATCCACGCACGGTGGTCCGCGGCGGCTTCGGCCAGTACTTCGGCGACAACGGCTTCTCGCAGGCGCACTGGACCAACCTGTGGGCGGGGCAGGTGCATCCCGTCCTCCTGAACGACGGTCGTCCGGACTTTGCGACCAATCCGTTCAACGGTCCGATTCCGACCCTGCCGCAGGCCAGGGCGCTGCAGAGCCAGGCGAAGTACTTCAGCTCCATCACGACCAGCTTTGCGTCGCCGACGTCCCAGATGCCGTACAGCTACCAGTCGTCGATCGGCGTGCAGCGGCAGCTTGGCGCCGTGATGGCGTTCGACGTCGACTACATCTTCACCGCCGCGCGGCACCAGACCGTCCAGCAGGACATCAACCTGGCGTACAACCCGGCGACCGGGATCAATTACCCGTTCACGGATCGCACCAGGAAGCCGTACGCCAGCTTCGGGTGGGACCAGGTGTCGATGAGCCTCACCGAAGGGAAGGACAACTACCAGACGCTGCAGATGTCGTTCACCAAGCGCATGGCGAACCGGTGGCAGGCGTCGGCGACCTACTCGCTGTCGGCCGACCGGCTGTATCAGCGGGCGCCGATTGCGCCGGGCTGCTCGCAGCTGTTCACGATCAACGCGTCGGGCCAGTTCGTGTGCGACGTCCCGATCACGCTGCACCCGGCGCTCGCGGCGCAGTGGTACGACGCGGGCGTGCAGCGGAATCGCTTCACGTTCAACGGCATCTGGGAGCTGCCGTACGCGCTGCAGCTCAGCGGCCTCTATATCTTCGGCGACAACGGCTGGGCGACGCCGGCCACGGGGCAGGACGTGTTTGCCACCGGCGCGACGACCGGGCCGACCAGCCGCGTGCGTCCGGCGACGTCACCGTTCTTCAGCAAGGGTGCGCTGATTCCGTGGAGCAGCTTCGACCTCAGCTCGCTCTCGCGCGTGGACATGCGGCTGCAGCGGAAGTTCACGCTCACCCGGCGCGTCGCGTTCGACGGCATCCTCGAGGTGTTCAACGTGTTCAATCGCGCGAACTACGGGTCGTGGGTGACCAACGAGGGCAACGCGCGTTACGGGTTGCCGACCGACAACAACAACATCGCGTTCATGCCGCGCCTGATGCAATTGGGATTCAGAACAACCTTCTAAAGGTTTCAGGTATCGGGTATCAGGTGTCAGGCATGGTCTGGTATCAGGGCCTGGCACCTGGGTGCCTGATACCTGGACCCCGCCTGAAACCCGATACCTGACACCTGATACCTTCCCGTGGTATAACCTCCGCCAACTCAAGGGTTTCCCTATCTATGCCCCCGTTCGGGGACGCTCCCCAGGAGGAAGGTTTAATGCGCGAGTTTTCGTCCCGCTGGCTGGTCGTCTCAGCGCTCTTCGTGCTGCCATTGCTCATACCCGTGACCGCGTTCGCCCAGGAAGCGGCGATCGCCGGCACTATTACCGACGCGACGGGCGGCGTGCTGCCCGGCGTGGTCGTGCGCGCGGTCAACGAAGCGAATGGCAACAGCTTCGAAGCCGTCACCGATTCGACGGGCAAGTACGTCATCACCGTGCGGATCGGCGACTACCGCGTCGCGGCGGAGCTGGCGGGCTTTGCCAGCGTCGAGCGCCGGGGCCTGCAGGTGCAGGTCGGCCAGCAGGTTGCGCTCAACCTGCAGATGTCGCCGGCGACGCTCCAGGAATCCGTCACGGTCACGGGAGAAGCGCCGCTGGTCGACACCACCGCGTCGAACCTCGGGAGCACCATCGACGCGCGGCAGGTCCAGGACCTGCCGGTCAACGGCCGCAACTTCATGGACCTGACGCTGCTGGCGGCCGGCAGCCGCCAGAACTTCATCGCGGAAACGCCGGCGGCAAGCTTCCAGCTGAACGTCGACGGGCAGCAGGTGACGCAGCTGATTGCCACCAGCTTCGGCCAGCCGCGTTTCAGCAAGGACACCATCGCGGAGTTCGAGGTGATCACCAACCGGTTCGACGCGCGGCAGGGCCGCTCGACCGGTATCCAGGTCAACGCCATCACGAAGTCGGGCACCAACACCGCGGCGGGATCGTTTGCCGGTTACTTCCGTGACGACCGGTTCAACGCCAAGGACTTCATCCAGAAGAAGGTGCTGCCGTACTCCGACCAGCAGTTGACCACGACCTTCGGCGGCCCGATCAAGAAGGATCGCATCCACTACTTCGTCAACTACGAGTACGAGCGCTCGCCGTACACGCGGCCGTACACGACGCCGTATCCGGCCTTCAACATCAACCTGCAGGGCACCTACACGGAGAAGAAGGGCGGCGGGCGCGTCGACGTCCAGTTCTCGCCGAAGACCCACTTCACCTATCGCCAGAACCTGCAGCGCTCGTGGGATCCGTACGACGCGCGCTGGGCCGGCGGCAGCTCGATTCACCCCTCGTCGCCGAGCTCCGTGCCGAAGACCGCCAACGACATCACCGCGCGGCTGACGCGCGTCATCAACGCCTCGGCGGTCAACGAGGTCGCCTTCAGCTGGGGCCGCTACTGGTGGCAGACCAACCCCGTCGTGGACTGGCCGAACCATCCGCAGGCGGCGGCGGGCTTCACGCACGGCACGCCCCGCATCCTGCTGCGCGGCTACACCATCGGGCAGGCGCACACGCGGTCGCCGCAGGATCTCACCGACGGCGGACCGAGCTTCCGCGACGACCTGACGTTCTCGTTCGTGCAGGGCGGACGCCACGACGTGAAGACGGGCGCCGAATACATTCACAGCGACTCGCCGATCTTCCTCTGCATCAACTGCGGCGGCACGCTCGACGCGCAGGGCGACGTCGTGCCGTCCAATATCGAGTCGCTGTTCCCGGTCTACAACGACGTCGCGTCGTGGAACCTCAATGGACTGATCAGCCCCGCCGGCCAGACGCAGCGCGTGCGTTTCTACCAGCTGGCAGTCGGCGACTTCCACGTGGACAGCCCGATTCGCAGCTTCGCCACCTGGATGCAGGACGACTGGACGCGCGGCCGGCTGACGCTCAACCTCGGCGTGCGCTACGACTACATCAACGGCACGTGGGCCGAGGACCTGCCCTTCGATCAGTGGGTGCCGGTGCGGGCGGTGGACAAGAACAACATCCAGCCGCGCCTCGGCTTCGCCTACAGCGTGAACGATCGCACGGTGATGCGCGGCGGCTGGGGACTCTTCTCCGGCGGCGCGGTGAATTCATCGCACGCCTACCGGGTGGACGCACAGGTCGCCAACATCCAGGTCAACTACGACGGGCGGGCGGATTTCGCGACCAATCCGTTCAACGGCCCGATTCCGACGTATGCGCAGGCCGTGGCCACCGCCACCCAGCGCTCGCCGTTCCTGACGCTGCCGTCCATCAACTCGAACCTGCCGTATACGCACCAGGCCAACGTCGGCCTGCAGCGGCAGCTCGGGTCGTCGATGTCGCTGGCCACCGACTTCGTCTTCACCAAGAGCAAGGACGTCGTCGGCATCATGGACGTGAACCTGGCGTACAACCCGCTGACGGGTGCCAACTATCCCTTCACGGATCTGACGCGCCGGCCGGTGAGAGGGTGGGGCGCGGTCAACCAGAACGTCGTGCAGCCGGACGGGCCGAAGTCCTACGCGCTGCAGGCGGAGTTGAACAAGCGGATGGCCAATCACTTCCAGCTCTCGGCCACCTATCTGCTGCAGTTCAACTACGAGAGACAGTACGCGCCGATCAACCGGGACAAGGGGTGCCAGTACCCGACCACGAACCCGTCGCCGGGCGTCTTCACGTGCGACCAGGCGATGACCCTCAACCCGGTCCTCGCCGACGAGCAGTACCTCACCGGCGACCAGCGCAATCGCGCGACCCTCAACGGGATCTGGGAACTGCCGGCGGGCTTCCAGTTGAGCGGCCTGTATTTCTTCGCGGACAACGGCAAGATGACGCCGATCTCTGGCGTTGACGTGCTCGGCATGGGCGCGTCGACCACGGCGAGCACGACCGCGAACACGGGCATCACCGGCTCGGCCAACCGGCTGCGCCGCGACGGCACGCTTGTCCCGCGCAACAGCTTCGACCGGAGCGACCTGCACCGCGTGGACACGCGGCTGCAGAAGCGCTTCAGGCTGACCAGCCGCGTGACGTTCGACGCCATCGCGGAGGTGTTCAACCTGTTCAACCATGCGAACTACAACTCGTTCGTGGTGAACGAGTCGGCCGCCAACTATCGCGCGCCGGTCTACGACTCGAATATCGCCTTCCAGCCGCGGACGATGCAGTTCGGGTTCCGGACGACGTTCTAGAAGGAAATCCCGAATCCCGAATCCCAAATCCCAAATCCGAAGCATCTGGATTGGGTTTTTGGGATTTGGGGTTTGGGACGCATAATTTCTTACCCGAGGAGGTTTCGTAATGATTCGCAAGTCATCCTGGATCGCATTGGCCTTTTCTGCCGTGCTGCTGGCGGCGTGGCCCGTGGCGGCGCATCACGCCGTGGCGGCGCAGTACGACATGGACAAGCCCGGGGAGTGGACCGGCACGCTGAAGAAGATGGAGTTCATCAACCCGCACTCGATGCTCCACCTCGAGGTGGCGAGCCCCGACGGCAAGGTCACGGAATGGGTCTTCCAGACGACCGCCGTCGCGGCCCTGCGTCAGCGCGGGCTGGCGCGCTCGGGACCCGGCTCGCTCGAAGTCGGCGCCAAGTACACCGTCAAGGGCTACTCGGCGAGGAACGGCAACCCGATGGGCTTCATGAAGACGCTCGTGTTCCCGGACGGGAAAGAAGTCGTCTTCTGGTTTGGCGATCCCAACGGCAACTAAGGAGAGAGCTGTCATGACTCGCCGATTTGCTTACATCAGCGTCGCGGCGTTGATTGCGCTCGCCGTGGCATCGCTGGCGGTCGCGCAGGGCCGCGGCGGCGGCCAGGGCGCCGCCGGTGCGCAGGCCAGCGTCGCGACGCCGCGGACGCCGGATGGTCACCCGGACCTGAGCGGCATGTGGGGCGGCGGCGGTGGCGGCGGCAACCGCGAGTTCGAGACCGACGCCCAGGGCAACTCCACCGACATCTTCCCGTCGCGCCGATGCGCGCCGTCGCAGGTGAAGTGCAGCGAGTACACCAACCAGTCGTACGACGGCGAGTTCACCGCGCGCATGAGCGCGAACCGCCCGCTCTACAAGCCGGAATACTGGGACAAGGTGCAGTTCCTCGACATGAACACGAACAAGGAGGATCCGATCTTCGCCTGTCAGCCGCTCGGCGTCCCGCGCGTGGGACCACCCGCGCGCATCCTGCAGACGGCCAACGACGTCGTGTTCCTGTATGCGGCCGGCGGCGCGAGCACGCAGCCGGCGGAATACCGCATCATCCCGACCGATGGCCGCAAGTTCGACGAAGTGCGGTCGCAGGACGTGTACTTCTACGGCCTGTCGGTCGCGCACTGGGAAGGCGACACGCTCGTCGTCGAGGCGATTGCCTTCAACGACCTGACGTGGCTCGACAAGGGTGGCCTGTTCCACTCCGACCAGCTGAAGGTGACCGAGCGCTTCACGCGCCAGGGCAACGAGATGGTGTACGACGTCACCGTCGTGGATCCGCAAGTCCTCCTCGAGCCGTGGCACATGACGCCGCGGCGGCTGCGGCTGAATGCGAACCCCCAGGCGTTCCTGCCGGAGGGGCTGCCGTGCAAGGACTACGACCACGACAACATGGTCACGCAGATCAGGCACTAGGCCGGGATTCGGGACTCGGGATTCGGACATGAAAAGACTTGTGATCACGATTGCGCTTGCCGCCGCTGGCGTCGCCGGTCTCGCCGCGCAGCAGGGCGGCGGCGCGCGCTACACGCCCGCGCCTGGCGCGAAGGACAAGAGGGCGGTCCTCTTCAACTGGGCCTGGTACATGGGCATGCTCCGCGGCCCGCAGGAAATCGAAGCGGTCGTGTCGCTGGAGCAGAAGGCGAGCGGCACGCTGCAGGTCAACGGGCAGAATTGCGCGATGGCCAGCTACCGCGTCAGCACCAACTATCCGAACGCGGGTCAGCGCGTGCAGTACACGTGCAGGCTTCCCAACGGACAGGAAGTGAAGAACGTCGAGGTCGTCAGCGGCACCTACGCGTGGGACGAGGACATCGTCGGCGCCGAGCTCGTGCCCGGCAAGGGGAAGGCGACGCCGAAGCCGGCCGCGCTGCGCGAGCGATTGATTCGTCTGTGGGCGGGCCCCCAGGGCGCGGTCAAGGCGGCCAACGCCGGCGGCGACAAGACGACGGTCGCGGAAGTCGCGGGGAAGATGACCGTGACGTTCCCGGTTCCGGGCGTGGCGGGCGCGATGGCAACGGCGACGCTCGATGCGAAGAACATGGCCGAGCGGGTCGAGGTGAAGGACGGCAATACCGTTACGGAGTTCACCTATGCGAACTACGCCGACTACAACAACCCGCTCAACAAGATCGACGCCTTCTATGCGGGCAAGATCGTCGAGAAGCGCAACGGCGTCACCGTGCGCGATCTGACGACGACCGAAACGGAGACCGGCAACCTCTACGTCGTGATGCCGGTGCCGGCCAGCGTCAAGAAGGCGGCGTCGCCGCAGTCCAACTAGCACCTGGCAGGTTTCAGGTATCGGGTATCAGGTGTCAGGCGTGGTCGGTATCAGGCTGACACCTGGACCACCCCTGATACCTGACACCTGATACCTGATACCTACCGTCTTCCTGTACGCTACGATCCGTCAATTCCCAGAGAGGCCGCAATGAAGACGATCCTTGCCGCAAGCGTGGTCGCCGCGCTCGCGTTGTCCGGCGCCGTGGGCGTAGCCCAGGACGCGACCAGTGTCCTTCGCGACGTGGACCAGGCGCTCGGCGTGTCCAGCCTGAAGACGCTCCGCTACTCGGGGACCGGCTTCGCCTACGCGTTCCTCCAGAATCCTCGTCCCGACGTGCGGTATCCGAAGTTCTACGCCAAGTACACGCGCTCGATCGATTTCGAGAAGGGCATCTCGCGCGAAGAGACGACGCGCAGCCAGTTCGAGAATCCGCCGGCCGGCGGCGGACAGCAGCCGCTCTACACCGACACGACGGGCGCGGCGGTCACCGGCGCGAACTCGGCGTGGGGCGGCGGCGCCGTCGCGCTGACGCCGCAGGGGTTCGTGCGCGCCGCCCTGGCGGCCAGCGCGACGGTGTCGCAGGCGCGCCTCGACGGAAAGCCGATGACGATGATCTCGTTCACCGTTGGCGGGAAGAACAAGGTGAACGGCTACGTGAACGCGCAGCACCTGATCGAAAAGATCGAGACGTGGACGCCGCAGCCGACGCTCGGCGACATGGCGATCGAGACGACGTTCAGCGACTACCGGGATTTCAGCGGCGTGAAGTTTCCGGGGCGGATCGTCCAGAAGCAGTGGATCTATCCGGTGCTCGAGCTGAACGTCGCGGCGGTTGAAGCGAACGCGGCGGTGACCCTGCAGGCGCCCGCGGGCGGACCGCAGGCCGCGCGCGTGGAATCGACGAAGGTGGCCGACGGCGTCTGGTATCTCGCCGGCACGCCCGACCCGAACAGCCAGCTCGTCGAGTTCAAGGATTTCCTCGTGCTCGTCGAGTCGTCCGTGACCGAAGGGCGCGCGCTTGCCAACATCGCCGAGGCGCACCGCCTCGTGCCGGGCAAGCCGATCAAGTATCACGTCAACTCACACCACCATTCGGATCACTCCGCCGGTCTCCGCGCGTTTGTCGCGGAGGGCTCCACGATCGTCACCCACGAGATGAACAAGAAGTTCTACGACGACGTGGTGCTGAAGGCGCCGCACGCGCTCGAGCCCGACGCGCTGACGAAGACGCCGAAGAAGGCCGAGTTCGTGTACGTGAAGGACAAGGGGAAGTACGTCATCAGCGACGGCACGCGGTCGCTCGAGGTGTATCACGTCAATAACGGGCACGCGAACAACCTGCTGATGTCGTATCTACCGAAAGAGAAGTTGCTGATGATCACCGACATCTTCAACGACTTCGGCATGCCGCGGCCCAACGATCCGCCCGCGGGGCTCGTCAGCCCGTACTATGCGGCGCTCGACGCGAGGTTGAAGGAGCTGAAGCTGGACGTGGAACGGCTCGCGCCGTCGCACGGCCGGGCCGTGGTGCCATTCAGCCAGTTCGCAGACAAGGTGCAGGGTAAGGTGCAAGCCCCTGCTCCGAGACCGATTACGGAAACCCGGTAGTGCAGGGCGGGTCCTTTTCGACCCGCCAGATCCGCAGAGGGCAGAGCATGAAATCGTCGTTCATTGGCGCGCTCGCGATCGTCGCGGCGGCATCGACCGCGTCGGCGCAGTATCCCGAAGGCCACTGGCAGAACTTCGCCCCCTACCCGCAGCCGACGCAGGAGGTCGGCGGCGCGGTGGTCAACGGCAAGCTCTACATCCTCGGCGCCTACGGCGCGAACGCGCCCGGCGGGCTCGCGGGATGGCTCAACGAATACGACCCCGCCACCGACAAGTGGACGAAAAAGACCGACATCCCGATGCCGGTGCATCACCAGGCCATGACGGGGTTCAGGGACAAGGTGTACGTGTTCGGCGGCGGCGTGAAGATTTCGCCGACGAGCGACAACTGGTACCCGACCAATCGCGTCTGGGAGTTCACGCCCGCGACCAACGCCTGGCGCGAGCTCGGCCCGATGCCGACCAAGCGCGGCGGCGGCATCGCGCTCGTGATGAACAACCGGATCTGGGTCCTCGGCGGCGCGGGCTATCACCCGGCGCAGACCGATGACGTCTCCATCAGCGCGAACGTGGCCCACCGCACCGTGAACACCGTCGAGGTGTTCGACCCGGCGACCGGCATGTGGGAGACGAAGGCGCCGATGCTGGTGCCCCGCAACCACCTGGCCGGTGGCGTCGTCAACGGCAAGATCTACGTGATGGGCGGGCGCGTCGGGTCGTCGTTTGTCGGCGCGAGCAGCACCGACGCCGTCGAGGAATACGATCCGGCGACCGACACGTGGCGCGTCCGCGCGCGGATGCCGTATCCGCGCAGCGGGATGGCCTTTGCCAGCGACGGCAAGCTGATTTACATGTCGGGCGGCGAGTACCTCGATCGCGACATGGTCGGCGTGTTCCGCAATTTCGAGGCCTACGATCCGGCGCGAAATCTCTGGTACGAGCTGCCGCCGATGAGCGTCGCCCGCCACGGGTTTGCCGGCGGCATCGTCAATGGCGTGTTCTACACTGCGACCGGCCAGCTGCAGAGCGGCACGGGCGGCGGCGGCCCCGGCGGTTCGCCCGCGGTCGAAGGATTCATCATCGGAAAGCCCGCTCCGGGGGGGACGCGCTAGGTCATGAAGCAACTGATTACCTTGATGGTGGTGGTGTCGTCCGTTGCGCTCGCGGCGCAGGGGCGCGGCGGACGCGGCGGCGACGGGCAGATCCAGGGCATCGCGCCGGGGCAGCCCCCGGGGCAGCGGTGGGTGCGGCTTGCGCCGGTACCCGAGCCGAACGAAGAGCGCAACGGCGTCGTGGCCAACGGGAGGCTGTATCTGTTTGGCGGCAACCCCGTCGGCATGACCGGGACGCCTCCGGGCGCGGTGTGGGAATACGACGCGGCCGGCGACAAGTGGACCAAGAAGAAGAACATGCCGCTCGCGGCGCATCACGTGGCCGTGGCGGAGAACGGCGGCAAGATCTACGTGTTCGGCGGCGGCGTGCAGAAGCAGGCGGGCGGCGCCAGCTACGTGCCGGTGAACAACGCCTGGGAATACGACCCGGCCGCGGATGCGTGGAAGGCGCTCGCCGCGATGCCGACGAGCAGGCTTGCGGCCGTCGCCGCGGCGGCCGGCGGCAAGATCTACGTCATGGGCGGCGCCACCAATTACAGGAACCGCGACGGCCAGTCACTCGAACCGAACCAGCCGCACCGCGTCCTCGACACCAACGAGGTCTACGACCCGGCCACCAACACGTGGGCGGCGAAACAGATTCTCCCGACGCCCCGCAACTCGATGTTTACCGGCGTGGTGAACGGGAAGATCTACTTGATTGGCGGGCGCGTCGCGACCGCCTTCGGCACGACCGGCAGCGTCACCGACATCGTCGAGGAGTACGACCCGGCGACCGACAAGTGGGGCTTCCTGAAAGACCGGATGCCGACGCCGCGCGATGAAGGCGTTGCCGGCGTCTACAACAACCGCATCTACGTGGCCGGCGGCGAGAGCATCACGGCGCTGAACAACTCCGTGTCACGCGCGTTTGAAGCCTACGACCCGGCGAGCAACAGCTGGCAGTCGATCGGCAACATGCCGCTGGCGCGGTATGGTCTCGCAGGCGGCATCATCGGAAACCGCATCCACGTCGTCGGCGGCCACATCACGGCGGCGTTCGGTGGCGGCGAGCCGTTGAACACCGCGCAGCATGACGCGTTAGAACTTCGGTAAACCCCAGGCGGGCAACCCCGGCCGCTGGTCCTCGCCTCGGCCTGCGGCGCGGTCTCTGAAAGGAGACGCCATGAAGCGTTCGCATCTGCTGGCTGCTATGGGCATCGCCGTCGTTGCGGCCATTCCGGGCGTGCTGCAGGGGGTCCCGCGCGTCGCGGCGCAGGCACGCGCGGCCGCGACGACCGTCGACTGGCCGCTCCACAATCTCGATCTGGCCGGCAGCCGGTACTCCACGATGGACCAGATCAACCGGTCCAACGTGAAGACGCTGGTGCCGCGATGGCTCTTCCAGCACGGCGTCATCGATGGCGTCAGCAACCAGACGACGCCGGTCGTCGTGGGCGGCACGATGTACGTGACCGACTCGCGCGGCAGTGTCTACGCGGTGGACGCGGCCGACGGGCACCTGCTCTGGTCCTATGACGTGACGGCCAAGCTTGGCGGAGGGTCACGCGAGGGCTACATCTTCCGCAACCGCGGCGTGACGTACGCCGATGGCGTGGTGTACACCGCGGGTGGCTCGTTCATCTTCGCGCTCGATGCAAAGACCGGAAAGCCGATTCCCACCTTCGGCGTCGATGGCCAGGCCAGCGTGATTCTCGACGTGCTGCAGCAGCGGTATACCGAGGTGAAGACCGCGATCAGCATGGGCTACTGGTTCACGACCGCGCCCCAGTACTACAAGGGCGTGCTCTACATCGGCAGCACTCGCAGCGAAAGCCACATCCCGGGCGGCCACGTCCTCGCCGTCGACGCAAAGACCGGCAAGGTGCTCTGGCACTTCAACACGATTCCCCAGGACGAGAAGGATCAGGGCTGGGAGACCGCGGGTCCGACGTGGGTCGGAGGCGAGCGCAACGGCGGCGGCATCTGGGAGACGGCGGCGATCGACCCCGAGCTCGGTCTGCTCTACATGGCGGTCGGCAACCCGTTTGGCGACAGCACGAAACGCGCGGGCACGAACCTGTTCACCGACTCGATCATTGCGTTGACGCTCGATACCGGCCGGCTGAAGTGGTACTTCCAGCAGACGCACCACGACGTGTGGGACTACGACTCGGGTGCGCCGCCCGTCCTCTTCGACATGCAGGTGAACGGCCGGCGCGTCAAGGCGGTGGCCGAAGCGAGCAAGAACGGTCTGCTGTACATCCTCGACCGCGAAACGGGAAAGCCGGTGCATCCCATCAAGGAGATGCCCGTCCCGACCGACAACGCCGGTCCCGGGCAGTCGCCGTGGCCAACACAGCCGATTCCGTTCACCGCGAGCGGCAAGCGGATGGAGCCGGTCGCGCCCATCGAGGCGCTCGAGATTCCCGCCAGCCAACTGGCGACCAACAAGCCCGTGCCGCACTTCAGCCCGATGCGATTGCACGAAATCACCGCGCCTGGCACCGGGGGCGGCACCAACTACAGCCCGCTCGCCTACAGCGCCCAGACCGGGCTTCTGTATGTCAACGCGATCGATCAGCCCTTCAACTCGGGCCGCGGACCGAAAGGATATTTCTCCGCCTACGACCCGACGACGGGCGAATTGAAGTGGCGGCAGATCTTCGAGGGCTTCGGTCAGGCTGGTCCGGTCGTCACGGCCGGCGGCATCGTGTTCGTGGGTACGGGAAGCAACATCGCCGGCTATTTCTTCGCCTTCGACGCGAAGACCGGTGAGCTGCTCTGGAAGTACAACACCGGCTCGGGCGTGTTCTCGTCACCGGCCACCTACATGGTGAACGGCGAGCAGTTCGTGGCGGTGGCATCGGGTGGGGGAGAGCGCGGGCGTCGTGGCGGCGATCTCATTCTGAGCTTCGCCCTGCCGCCTCGCTGATCAAACAACTCCCAACTACCAACCTCCAACTCCCAAGCAGCCCCGGTTTCGTCGCAACCAGGCGCCTTGGGAACTGGGAACTGGGAATTGGGAGTTGGGATTTGGGAGTTGGTTCTAGTGCCCCCCGGCTTCGAGATGCTGAACCAGTTCCACCTTCACGCCATCCGGCGCGTCGAGATAGACGATGCGGTGCGGCAGCTGGTCCGGCTGCGTGCAGAACAGCCGGCGGACGCCAGTGCCGGGCAGGGTCGAGGGCGCTCCCTCGTCCGCGTTGGTGCTGACGAAGTTGCACGCCGGATAGCCGCGCGGGTTGGTGTCTGACGAGAACTTCACGCCGAGCGTCTTCAGATCGTTGACGACCCTGTCGAGGTCGAGCGGTCCCCACGCGATGCGATCGATCGAGTGGCCTTCGCTCGGCGTCGTCCTGTCGTCCTTCGCGGCAAACACGTAGAACAGCCCGAGGTCGCGGTAGCGAATTCCCTCGCGCCCCCTGACGGACGCGCGGTCGCCGCCGAACGCGCGCACGTACCACGCGAGGCTCGCGTTGGGATCCTTCACGCGCAGGTTGACGTGATGCAGGCCAAGGTTGTCCTGGTCCTCGACGAGCTCGAGCCGCGTCCCCCACGGGTCTTCAGCCACCGCGCGCTTCCAGTCGGTGCCGTCGCTGGTCACCGGCGTGACGATCTTGACGCCGGCGGCCTGCAGGTCTCTCACCTTCGCGTCGAGGTCGGCGTACGAGAAGCCGATGCTGTCGACGACGCTGCCGGCGCTCGGCGTCGCGCTGGTCGAGACGTCGAAGATCAGCTGGAGGGGAAGCGGGTGATCGCCGCTCCACCTGCCGAAGGCGACGCGGTCGGCCGTTTCGCCGGCGTTGCCCCCGATGTTCCTGAGGTACCAGTCACGTGCCGACGAGATTTCCGGCACGGCGAGGTGGATGGAGTCGAAGGGAGGGGCTTCGTACTGCGCGAGGGCAGGTACGGGCCTCAGAGACGCAGAGACGCAGAGAATCCAAAAAAATATCTCTGCGACTCTGAGTCTCTGCGGCTTGTGATCCATTGCTAGTTGGTGCGTCCCGCTCCCGCGAATTCGAACACCTCGTTCAACGCCGAATCGAGCGCGTGGCCGCCGCCGCCCGCGAAGACCGTGTGTCCGCCGATGACGAACAGCTTCCCGTTGAACGCGGCGACGTTGACGCCGTGGCGGCCGGTCGGGAGCGCCGGCAAGCGATACCAGTCATTGGCCGCGGGATCGAACACCTCGACGTCCCGCAGCACGCCTTCGATGTGGTAGTCGTGCTGCTCGCCGCCGGCGACGTAGATCTTCCCCTGGTACGTCGTCCAGCCCTGGCCGCTGCGCGGGCTGGGCATCCGGTTCATTGCGCGCCACGAATCGGTCGCCGGGTTGTACTCCTCGACGACGTCCACGTTGGCGGCCACATAGCCGCCGATGTTGTTGGCGGTGATGCGTCCGCCGATCAGGTAGATCCGCCCGTTGACGACGCCGATCGCCGGATGATTGCGCGGGGTCGGCATCGGCTTGCGTGTCTCCCAGCGGTTGGTCGCGGGGTCATACGCCTCGTTGGTGCCGACGACGAGACCGCCGTTCTGCGTGCGGCCATCGGGGCCGACCAGATCCGTCGAGCCGCCGATGAAATAGATCTTGCCGCCGAGTTCGACCGCCGCTCCGGCCGTGCGCTTCGCGTTCAACTTCGCGAGCGCCTTCCAGCTGTCGGCCGCCGGATCGTATTCCCACGCGGTGTCGAGCGTGGCGCTCGGCGCCTCCTGCGTCATCGCCCCCGAGCCGCCGAAGATATAGATCTTCCCGTTTGCCGTGGCGCCGCTCATGTGGTCGGTGAAAAACGGCGTGTTCTTCTTTTCCGTCCACGTATTGGCCGCGAGGTCGTAGACCATCACCCGCGCGGGATGCGTGGCGCGCGCGCCGGGCGTGAGGACGGCGGCGTTGCCGCCGATCAGATACAGCTTGTCGTTGACCTGCACCGGCGTGTATTCCTCGGCCGGCTGCGGCAGCTTCGCGTACTTCTCGGTGTCCCAGCGCCCTGGCGACTGCTGCGCGGAGACGGTCCAGAGCCCGAGTACGAGGGTGCTGGCGAGAGCCGCAGTGGTTCGGCGCGTTGCCGGTGTCATGATGACGCTCCTTGGGCGGTCATCCCGCCTTCAAAATCCCGTATTCGATCCAGAAAATCGTCGGAAGCCCAAACAATAGCATGTCCACCGGAACCCTTCCTTTGGCATTGTCTTAACCTCTTCCGAGACGTACACTTCGGCCCCAAACATCATTTTTGGAGCCCTCAATGTCGGTGGTCATCAAACGTGTCTTCGCGGTGCTTGCGGCCGCGAGTGTGATCGCGATCGCGGTTGGCGAGCGCGTGATGGCGCAGAACCCGCCGGCGCGCGGCATGCGCTGGTCGAAGGCGGCGCCGTTTCCCGAGCCCGAAGAAGAACTGTACGGAACGGTCGTGAGCGGCAAGTTCTACGTGATCGGTGGATTCGGCTTCACGCCGCCGGGCGTGCAGCCCCCGCCGCCCGGTGTGAGCAAGGGACCCTGCTTCAGTTGTCCGCCCGCGCTCGTCTACGAGTACGACCCGGGGCCGGACAAGTGGACGAAGAAGAAGAACATCCCGGTGGCGGTGCATCATCAGGCGCAGGCGGCCTACAACGGCAAGATCTACATCTTCGGCGGCTGCACGCGCGCCATCTCGGGCGAAGGTGGGACGACGAACGTGTGGGAGTTCGATCCGGTCGCCGATTCGTACCGGGCGATGGCGGCGATGTCGGTGAAGCGGTGCTCGCCGGTCGCTGAAGAAGTCGGCGGCAAGATCTACGTGATCGGCGGCCTCGAGCCCTACGAGAACGGCAAGGGCACTCGCGTGACCGGGCGCAACCAGATGTTCGATCCCGTCGCCAACACGTGGACCGAGCGGAGCCCGATGCCGACCGCGCGCAACCACGCGTTTGCGGGCGTGGTGAGCGGGAAGATCTACGTCATCGGCGGACGTATCGGCGCCGGCAACATTCCCGCGACGACCAACGTGGACATCGTCGAGGAATACGACCCCGCGACCAACCTGTGGGGTCCGATCAAGGACCGCATGCCGACCGCGCGCAGCGGCGGCGGCGCGGCGACCTACAACGGCAAGATCTACGTCGGGGGCGGCGAACTGCAGAACCGGCAGATGTCGGCGGCATTCCGCGCGCTCGAGGCGTACGATCCGGCATCCAACACGTGGGACGTGCTTCCCTCGATGCCCACCGCGGTGCATGGCAACGCGATGGGCTTCCTCGGCAACAAGCTGCACGTGGTGAGCGGCAAGATGGAAGGCGGCGGCGCGCCGGACATGGCCGGCACCGAGCATCCGTACGCGACCGCGTCGCACGACGTGCTGGAGATTCCGTCGGGTACGCAGTAGGGTCCGGCTTCAGCCGGACCGACCGTCAATCAATCGGAGGGGGAATATGTTGCGACGTGCTTCAATCGCGGCGCTGTTCATTGCGTTCGCCATTCTGGCGGCTCCCGCGATGGCGCAGACCACCAACGGCGTCATCTCGGGCATCATCAGCGACGCGCAGGGAGGCGTGCTCCCGGGCGTTACGGTTTCCGCGCGCAATGTCGACACCGGCGCGATGCGGGATGGCACCACGGAAGCTGACGGCCGGTTCCGGCTCGCCGGGTTGAACCCGGGCCGCTACGAGCTGAAGGCCGAGCTCCAGGGTTTCGGGACGGTCACGGTCCCCGATGTCACGGTGGCCGTCAGCAGCGAGACCACGCGGAACCTGACACTGCAGGTCCAGGGCCTGCAGGAGTCGGTGACCGTCACCGGTGAAGCGCCGGTCATCGAGGTCAGCAAGACCGAGGTGTCGGGCATCGTCACGCAGGACCAGATGCAGATGCTGCCGCTGGCGACGCGCCAGCCGATGGACCTGGCGCTGCTCCTGCCCGGCACGAACCAGGACGCCGTTCGCGCGCGGAAGGCGAACTCGAACATCGGCGCCGGGGCCTTCACCAACGGCTCCGCGCTGCTCGTTGACGGCGTCTGGAACAAGGAAGGCAACACTGGCGAGCCGCGGCAGGACTTCCCGCAGTCGGCGATCCAGGAGTTCAAGGTGTTCGTGAGCCAGTCGCCGGCCGAATACGGCTGGACGGCCGGCGGCGCCGTGTCGATGGCGACCAAGAGCGGCACCAACAGCCTGCACGGCGAAGCGTTCGAGTTCTACCGCAACAAGGCGCTCAACGCGGTCGACCCGTTCGCGAAGGCGGCGGGGCAGCCGAAGCCGAACTTCAGCCGCCACCAGTACGGTGTGAGCATCGGCGGTCCGATCATCCGGGACAAGCTGCACTTCTTCGAAGCCGCCGAGGCGCTGCAGAACAACCTGTTCGACAACGTGGTCGTGCGGCAGCCGCAGTTCTACGGGAGCCTGAGCGGCGTGTTCGAGAGCCCCGAGTACAACCACATGTCGTTCACGCGCGGCGATTACCAGGTCAGTCAGCGACAGTCGCTGTACGTGCGCTACGCGTGGCAGATCTCCGACTTCACGTGTGAAGGCTGTGCGGCCTCGTCCTCCAACCCGTGGTTCTCGGGCAACGCCATCAAGCAGAAGCGCTATTCGTGGGCCGGAGCGCATACGTGGGTGCTCTCGCCCAGAGTCCTGAACGAGATCCGCGGGCAGTACACGAACTATCACTTCCGCCAGCACCCGCCGGGCGTCGAACCGCAGGAAGATCTGTTCGACAACTCGACGGCACGAACCTCACCGCTGACCGCGGCCTACACGTTCCCGAGCCTGTCGTGGGGAACGAGCCAGAACTTCTATACGAAGCAGATTTCACGCGAGCTGCGCGACGACATGTCGATTACGAGCGGCACGCACACGTGGAAATTCGGCGCCGGCGCGCAGGAGCTCGCGGTGCACGGCGACAACCGCCCCTCGCTCGGCACCTGGACGTTCACCGTCGATCAGCCATTCAACCCCTCGAACCTCGCGTCGTTCGTGCCGCTCCCCGGCTCGGTGAGCCAGTTCTCGACGGGCAACCTCGTGAAGCTGCCGACGTTTACGCCGAACGTGATGTCGAATTTCTACCTCGAAGACGAATGGAAGCCGGGCAGCGGTGTCACGTTGAACCTGGGTCTTCGCTACGACTACCAGTTTCACGCCTTCAACCAGGGGTTGACGCTCGACTCGAAGGACGAGGTGTACGACATCCCGCTCTTCCCGACGACGGGCACGGCGGCGAGCCTGGCGCCACTGGTGCACTTCGATCAGCGCGGCGACAAGAACAACTTCGGGCCGCGGCTCGGGTTTGCCTGGGACGTCCGCAACGACACCAAGACCGTCGTCCGCGCTGACTACGGCCTGTACTACAACCCGATGAACCTGCAGATCACGTCGGCGGAGCTCGCCAACTACCGCCAGCCGACGGCGATCATTCCCAACCCGACCTACCCGGATCCGTACGGCGGCCGCGATCCGCTGACGTTCGTCTCGACCGCGCCCGCCAACATCCAGGTGTCGGCCGACGATCTCGAGAACCTGCAGTCGGCGGCCTACACGGCCGGAGTCTCACAGGCGCTCTCCAACGCGCTCGCGATTCACGTGGATGGCGTCTATAACCACATGTCGAAGGTGCCGATGACGATCGACATCAACCCGCGCAGCGGCGGGACGACGGGCACGCGGGCGTTGCCGCAGTTTGCGCGCGTGCTGCAGGCGCAGTCGATCGGCTTCATGGACTACAAGGCGCTGCTCGTGCGCCTCGAAAAACGGTTCGATCGCAACTACATGTACCTGGTGTCGTACACGCTCGCGTCGACCAACGGCAACGTGAACAACTCCGGGGGCACGCAGTCGGTCGTGACCGATTCGGCGCACATCAACTACGACGAAGGTCCCAACAACAGCGACCGCCGGCACACACTGGTGGCCAGCGGGTCGTTCATGATGCCCGCTGACGTGGTACTCGGTGCCGTGTTCTCCTATCGCTCGACGATGCCGTTCAGCGCGACGGCTGGCATCGACGTCAATGGCGACGGCAACAACACCGACTACGCTCCCGGGACCACCCGCAACGTGTTCAACCGCGGGGACGACGCGTCGGCGCTGGCGGCGGTCAACGCGTATCGCGCCACCGCCGGGCTGGCGGCCATTTCGCCGACCTTCAGCACCAACGAGTTCGTGTCACTCGATCTGCGCGCGAGCAAGGCGATTCCGCTCTCCTCGGGGCGGCGCGTGGAGCTGATCGCGCAGGTGTTCAACGTGATGAACCGGACCAACATCCTGGCGGCCTGGACGACCAACGTCCGCTCGCCGGCGTTCGGCACGAGCGTGTCGGCCGCGCCGATGCGCCAGGCCGAAATCGCCGTCAGGTTCACGTACTAGGCTCGTTTTCGGTCACGAGCCACGGAGGCACGGAGACACGGAGAACATGAAATCTCCGTGCCTTCGTGTCTCCGTGGCCCAGCTCGCCTGAATGTCGGTTCTTCTTTCCGCGGTTTTCTTCGCCAGCGGAGCATCGGCTCTCATCTTCGAAACGCTCTGGTTCCGGCAGGCGGGGCTTGCCTTCGGCAACAGCATCTGGGCGTCGAGCCTCGTGCTCTCGGGGTTCATGGCCGGCCTTGCGCTCGGCAACGCGCTGGCGGCGCGCGCGGGCGCGAAACTGGCGAACCCGGTTCGCGTGTACGCCATTGCCGAGGCCGCGATTGCGCTGACCGGCGTCGGCCTCGTCTATCTGCTTCCCGTTCTCGGGGCGGCGCTGGCGCCGGTGTTCCGGCCGCTGCTCGATCAGCCGTGGGCGCTCAACCCGCTCCGGCTGGTCGTCGCTTTCGCGCTGCTGCTGATTCCCTCGACCGCGATGGGGATCACGCTGCCGCTGCTGACCAGGGCGCTGCTGCGTGACGAGCGGTCGTTTGGACGCGTCCTCGGCGCGCTCTACGGCTGGAACACGCTTGGCGCGGTGGCGGGCGTGGTGGCAGGGGAGATGTTTCTCGTCGGCCGCTACGGCGTGCGTGGGACCGCGCTGGCCGCCGGAGCGTTGAATCTTGGAGCCGCCGCCATTGCGGCGGTATTGTCGTTGCGGTGGAAGGGCGCGGGCGGCCCTGCGCGCCCAACCGGCGCCACCCGCCCCGCCCGCCGCACCCGCCCCATTCGTCCTCTCGCGGCCATCTTCCTGTCAGGCTTCTCTCTGCTCGCACTCGAAGTCGTCTGGTTCCGTTTCCTCCTGCTCTTCGTCAAGGGCCACTCGAACGCGTTCCCGGTGATGCTCGCCGTCGTCCTTGCCGGCATCGCACTTGGCGGCCTTGCCGCATCGCTCCTGATGCGCGTGGCTCCCGGAGTGCACCGCTTCGCCGCCGTGGTTGCATTCCTGGCCGCTGCTGCGACGGTCGCGTCCTATACGGCGTTCCCGTCGGTCATCGCGCCATTCGGCCTCTCGTCCATCACGCAGCCCGGCGCGATTCTCCGTATCAGCCTGCCGCTGATGCTGCCGGTGTCATTCATGTCCGGCGTGTTTTTTACGCTCGCCGGCGCGGCGCTGCGGAGCGGGCTCGACTCGGACGTCGAAACCGCCGGCGTGCTGACACTCGTCAACACCATCGGCGCGGCGATCGGCTCGCTCGTGGCGGGATTCGTGCTGCTGCCGCTCGCCGGCATCGAACGGTCGTTCTTCGCCGTTGCGTTGATCTATGCGGCGATCGGGCTGCTGTTGTTCACGCGCGCGCAAATCGCGGGATGGCTCGCGGCCGCCGTGTGCGGCGTCGCCTTGGTCATGTTCCCGTTCGGCCAGCTGAACGCGCGGCTGATGTCGATTCCGGTGGAGCGCTGGGCCGAAGGGGAGCCGGAGCGGCGGCTGGTCGCGGTTCACGAAGGGCTCACCGAGACCATCGTCTTCTTTCAGCGGATGCTGCTCGGCAGGCCGGTCTCGGACGTCATGCTGACGAACTCCTTCTCGATGTCCACGACCGGCTACGGCGTGCGGCGGTACCAGAAGCTGTACGTCTACTGGCCTGTCGCGGTGCATCCGGATCTCGAGCATGCGCTGTTGATTGGCTACGGCGTCGGCAACACGGCAAAAGCGTTGACCGACTCCGCCCGCGTCGAGTCGATTGACCTCGTCGATCTGTCGCGCGACATCCTGTCGATGGCGCCGATCGTCTTCCCGGAGGAACGGGAGCAGCCGCTGCGCGATCCGCGGATGCGGGTGCACATCGAGGACGGCCGGTACTTCCTGCAGGCGAGCGATCGGCAGTTCGACCTGATCACCGGCGAGCCGCCGCCGCCGGGGATTGCCGGCGTCGAGAACCTCTACTCGCGTGAGTACTTCCAGTTGTTATACGACCGCCTGGCCGACGGCGGCATCGTCACCTACTGGCTGCCGCTCGCGGACCTGAGCGACGTCAGCGCCAAGGCGATCCTGCGCGCGTTCTGCGAGGTGTTCGAGGACTGCTCGTTGTGGAACGGCTCGGGGACCAACCTGATGATGGTCGGTACGCGTGACGCCCGCGGCGGAGCCTCCGACGAGCAGTTCCGGGCCCAGTGGAACACGCCTGCGGTCGCGGCGGAGATGAAGCGGCTCGGGATCGAGCGTCCCGAGCAGCTTGGCGCGCTCTTCATCGGTGACGCGGCGTTCATCCGCGCGCTGGTCGGCGAAGCGCCGGCGCTCACCGACGACAATCCAAAGCTGATCGATGCGCCGTTCTCATCGCGGGAAGAGTGGACCCGCCTCCTTGCGAATGTCACCGACACCGGCGCGGCGCGCACCAGGTTTCAGACCAGTCCGCTCATCGCGCGTCTGTGGCCGGCCGGCCTGATCCCCTCGTCCGCACTGTGGTTCGACGTCCAGCACGTCATCGACGCGCACATGTACGGCAGCCTGGTGTCGCCGTCGCTCGCGCTCGAGGATGTGCATCGCGTGCTGACGGGATCGAGCGTGGCCACGCCGGTGATGTGGCGGCTGGCCAGCAACTCGGACATCCAGCAGGTGGTCGCCGGCGCGACGCCCGTCGAATTGATGAATCCGCTCCTGCAATATCACCTCGCCATCCGCCTGCTCTCGGAGCGCAATTACCGGCTGGCGGCGGACACCTTCGACCGCGCCACGCAGGCGCCGCAGGTGCGCGACAACGCGTTCGTGCTCTACATCTACGCGCTCTGCATGTCGGGCCAGCGCGCCAAGGCGCAGGCCATCAGCAGCGAGGCGTTTGCCGCCTCCGGCGCCTCGTCGCTGCCGCCGCTCTGGATCTGGATGAAGGACACGTTTGGGGTAGACCCCATGAGATCCCGTTAGTCGTTGGTCGTTGGTAGTTGGTGGTTCGTAGTTGGTCGTTGGTGGTTTGCCTTGACACTCGCAATGGCCGGGTGATAGAAGCCTCGCCAACGTCCCACCGCGTTCATCTTCGTTGACCATCCACAACTGGAGGCGTGATGTCCCGCACATCTCTCGCACCGGTCACGGTCATCGCATTCATCGGCCTGCTCCTGCTGCCATCGATTGTGTCCGCGCAGAGCGCCATCACCGGGGCGGTCAAGGACGCGACGGGCGCCGTGCTGCCTGGCGTCACCATCGAGGCGTCGAGCCCGGCGCTGATCGAGCGCGTGCGGACCGCCGTCAGCGACGCGCAGGGCCGCTTCACGATCGTCGACCTCCGGCCCGGTGTGTACACCGTGACGTTTACCGTGCAGGGCTTCAACACGTTCGTGCAGAGCGGCATCGATCTGCCGTCGAACTTCACGGCGACCGTCAACGCCGACCTGAAGCTCGGCACCCTCGCGGAGTCGGTGACGGTGACGGGCGCCTCGCCGGTCGTCGACGTCCAGAACGCGCAACGCACCACGGTGCTGAATCGTGAGCTGCTCGATACGGTTCCCGTCGCCCGCATGTACCAGGCCGAAGGCGCGCTGGCAGTGGGGACGAAGGTGAGCGACCAGAACGTCGGCGGGGCGCGCGCGGCGGTCAATCCGCGCCTGACCGCGCACATGAGCGTCACCAAGGACACCACGATCGACGTCGACGGGATGAAGATGAACACGCTCGTCGGCGGCGGCGACAGTCACCCGGATCACAACGACGCCATGAGCCAGGAGATCACGGTGCAGACGGCGGCGCTCGGAGCCGATGTGTCCGCCGGCGGGCCGCACCTGAACCTCATTCCGCGCGCCGGCGGCAACGTGTTCAGCGGCGCGACCTATGTCGGCTATACGGGCAGCGCGTTTCAGAGCGACAACCTGTCGCAGAGCCTGATCGACCGCGGCTTGAAGACACCGGACTCGGTGGACCTCATCTACGACGTGAACGTGTCGGTCGGCGGGCCGATCAAGCGCGACACGCTCTGGTTCTTCGCGTCACACCGCAACGTCGGCAACAACAACATCGTCGCCAACAGCTTCTATCCCGACGGGTCGCCGGGCATCTACGACCAGCGCGTCCGGAATTACACGTTGCGACTGACCTGGCAGATCAACGCGAACAACAAGATCACCGCCTACGACGACTACCAGACGAAGTACGTCGGCCATTTGTTTACATCCGGCACCGACGTCCTGCTGGCCTCCGCTCGGCGGCCGCCGGTCCTGAAGTACACCGACGCCATCAAATGGACGGCGACGGCGGGCAGCAAGCTCGTGGTCGATGCCGGATTCGGCACGAGCGTCAACGCGTACCGGGAAGGCTATCAGCCGGGTGTGCGCAAGGTGCCGTTCACGCCGGAGTGGTATGCGAATGCCTCGCGTGTGGACATCAACCGCAGCACGATCACGCACGCGGCGCCGCCGGAGCTGGGCACCTACAACTTCCGCTACATGCTCATCTCGTCGATGGCCTACGTCACCGGGTCGCACGCGGTGAAGGCCGGCGTGCAGTGGCATATCGGCCAGAACTGGCTCAATCGGAACGTCAACGGCGATCTCACGGAACGGTTCCGCGACGGCGTGCCCGATTCGGTGATCGTGTACAACACGCCGGGGCGCTCCTACGACCTGATGAAAGCGGATCTCGGCGTCTACGTGCAGGACTCGTGGACGTTGAAGCGCCTGACCATCAACCCGGGAATCCGGTTCGAATACTTCAATTCCGCTATCCAGCCGAGAGCGGTCGAGGCGGGGCGCTTCGTGCCCGCGCGTGCGTTCCCGCTCGTGTCCGACGTGCCCAACTGGAAGAATCTCGCGCCCCGCTTCAGCATGGTGTACGACCTGACCGGCGACGCCAAAACGGCGCTGAAGGGGAGCATCAACAAGTACAACCGCTCCTACACGACCGACTTCGCCAACCGGTACGACCCGATGGTGCTGCAGAGCGACACCCGCAACTGGTCGGATTGCGACTACCTGCCGGCGACGTCGACCTGCTCGGGGCTGCTCCTTCGCACCAACGGCGATGGCATCGCGCAGGACAACGAGATTGGACCGAGTAACAACAGGAACCTCGGCATCCTCGCGACCCGGCGCCCGGATCCGAACCTGAAGCGCCCGTTCGACATCGAGTACAGCCTCGGCATCACGCGCGAGCTGACGCGGGGCGTGTCCGTGACCGGCGCATGGTATCGGCGGGAGACGTACGATCTCGAGCAGCAGCTCAACACGCTCGTGACCCCGGCCGATTTCGCCTCGTTCACGACGCCAAGCCCGCTCAACGGCGAGCAGGTGACCATCTACAACCTGAATCGATCCAAGCAGGGACTCGTGGATCTCCTCGACACGACCCTGACCGACCGGTCGAAGGCGCGTGTGAGCTACAACGGCGCCGAAGTCAGTTTCGTGGCACGGCTCCCGACGGGCGGGAACATGATCGGTGGATGGTCCAGCGACAGGCTCGTCACCGTGTCGTGCGGCGGATACGACCCGAACACCTTCCGTTACTGTGACCAGGGCGAGCTGGGCATCCCGTTCCGGCACGACTTCAAGTTCGCGGGCAGTCATCCGCTGCCGCTGGATGTGCAGATCGGCGCCGCGTTCCAGAGTTACGCAGGGCTGCCGCTGGCGGTGAACTGGGCGGTCCCCACGAACCTGTTTCCGGGCGGGCGGACGCAGGCCGTGACCGTGAATCTCGTGGCGCCGGGCAGCAAGTATCTTCCGCGGTGGAATCAGCTGGACCTCAGTATCCGGCGGTTGTTCACGATCGGGAAGGTGCGGCTCGACGGCGCGTTGGAGATCTTCAACTCGCTCAACTCGAACGTCGTCCTGTCGGAGAACCAGAACTTCGGCTCCGCGCTCGGACAGCCCCAGGCGGTCCTCCAGGGCCGGCTGTTGCGCGTTTCGAGCCAGATCAAGTTCTAGTGGGGATCCTTTTCCACTTCTCTCGCTTTCCACTTAATACGTACAATTCCGCGCACACGGAGGAACAGCGAGATGTCCTGGACTCGAACGCATTCATTCACCGCCATCATCGCGGCGTCATTGCTGGCGGCGCTGGCTGGCGCGGCCCAACTGGGCGCGCAGGCGCAATCGGGGGGTAACCCGCGCTGGGTCAAGGCCGCGCCGTTCCCGGAGCCTGAAGAGGAGCTGTACGCCGTCACGGTCAACGGCAAGATGTACGTGATCGGCGGCTTCGGCTACATGCCGTTCGGAAACCCGCCCGGGCTCGTCTATGAATACGACCCCGGCCCCGACAAGTGGACGAAGAAGAAGGTCCTGCCGCAGCGCGTGCACCATCAGGCGCAGGCCGTCGCCAATAACAAGATCTACGTGCTCGGCGGCTGTAAGCAGGGGATTTTCGGCACCGACGCGGTCACCAACGTCTGGGAGTACGACCCCGCGGCCGACAGCTACCGTGCGATGGCGCCAATCCCCGGCCCGCGCTGTTCGGCGGTGGCGGCAACCGTCAACAACAAGATCTATCTGATTGGCGGCATCGAGCCGTTCGAGAACGGCAAGGGGAGCCGCATCAGCGGCAGGAACCAGGTGTTCGACCCGGTCGCCAACACGTGGGCGGCGACGGATCTCAGCCCGATGCCGACCACGCGCAACCATGCGTTTGTCGGCGTGGTGAGCAACAAGATTTACGTCATCGGGGGACGCCAGTCCGCCGGCATGATCCCGTACAGCAGCAACACCGACGTCGTCGAGGAGTACGACCCGGCGACCAACACCTGGGGCAATGTGAAGCAGCGCATGCCGACCGCGCGCAGCGGCGGGGGATACGCCACCTACAACGGACGCATCTACATTGGCGGCGGCGAGTGGATTTCGCGCGAGGTGATGGCGTCGTTCCGCGCGCTCGAGGCGTACGACCCCGCGAGCGACACGTGGCAGCTCCTGCCGGCGCTGCCCGGTGCGGTACACGGCAACGCCATGAGCTTCATCGGCAACAGGCTGCACAACGTGAGCGGCAAGATGGAAAACGGCGGCCTGCCCGACCAGATGGCTCCGGCAACCGCGGATCACAGCGTCATGGAATTTCCCGCCGCCAGCGGCCGGACGAACTGACAGGGGCAGATGATGAGGATACGAACTGTTACCGTGGCCGCGTTCGCGGCCCTAACGGCGATCGCCGCGCTCGTCACGCAGCCGGTGCTGCGCGCACAGGACCCGACGCTTCGCTGGGTGAAGGCGGCGCCGTTCCCGGTGCCGGAAGAGGAACTCTACGGCGTCTCGGTCAACAACAAGATGTACGTCATCGGCGGCTACGGCGTGACGGGTCAGGCTGCGCCGGCGATGGTGTGGGAATACGATCCGGGCCCCGACAAGTGGACGCGGAAGAAGGGTCTGCCGGTCGCCGTGCACCACCAGGCGCAGACGGTGATGAACGGCAAGATCTACATCTTCGGCGGCTGCCAGCGTCCGGTGAGCGGTTCCGGCGTCAATGGCTGGGCGCCCGTCGACAACACGTGGGAGTACGACCCCGCAGCCGACACCTACAAGGCGCTCGCGCCGCTGCCGGGCAAGCGCTGTTCCGCGATCGCCGAGAACGTCGGCGGCAAGATCTACGTCATCGGCGGCGTGACGACGATGGACAACACGACTGACGTGGCGTTCAACGGCCAGGGACCGGCGCGCGTGCTCGGCCTCAACCAGGTGTACGACCCGGCGACCAACACGTGGACGACGAAGAGCCCGATGCCGACGGGACGCAACCATGCGTTCTCGGGCGTGGTGAACGGGAAGATTTACGTCATCGGCGGCCGCATCGGCCACGGCTTCGTCACGACCTCGAGCAACACCGACGTCGTCGAGGAGTACGATCCCGCGAAGGATCTCTGGGGCGTCGCGAAGGCACGGATGATCAGCCCGCGAAGCGGCGGCGGCTGGGCGACCTACAACGGCAGGATTTACGTCTCCGGCGGCGAGATCCAGAACGAGCGCTACAGTGCGGCTTTCCGTTCGCTCGAGACGTACGACCCGGTGGCGAACCGCTGGGACATCCTGCCATCGCTGCCGGGCGCGGTGCACGGCAACGCGGTCGCGTTCATCGGCAACCGGCTGCACACGGTCAGCGGCAAGATGGAAGGCGGCGGCTTCGCCGACGCGCCCGGGAAGGCCACGGCCGACCACAGCGTGATGGAGATGCATGCCGGGGGGACGCAGTAGGCGCCCGTTGGTAGTTGGTAGCTGGTAGTTGTTCGTTGGTCGTTGGTAGGTGGCAGGCATGAAACGCTTTCTGGTTCTCGGGTTCGCCGTAGCGTCGTTGTGCGCCCTGCAGGCGCAAGCGCAGGCGCCCGGTGTGGGCAAGGCCGTTGACTGGAACACGCTGCGGCCGGAAATCCTCGAACGCTATCGATCGCTCGTCCAGATCGACTCGACCTCGGGGCATGAAACGCTGGTCGTGGACTACCTGAAGAAGGTGTTCGAGGCCGAGGGGATCCCGACGCAGACGTTCGCGCTCAATCCGAACCGCGCCAACCTCGTCGCGCGGCTCAAGGGGAACGGTTCGAAGCGGCCGTTGCTGATCCTCGCGCACACCGACGTCGTTGGCGTGCAGCGCGAGAAGTGGCCGGTCGATCCGTTCGGCGCGGTGATGAAGGACGGCTACATCTGGGGGCGCGGCAGCAAGGACGACAAGCCGGTGCTGGTGGCGAACCTGATCACGATGCTGATGCTGAAGCGCCAGGCGGTCGCGCTCGATCGGGATGTGATCTTCCTGGCGGAGTCGGGCGAAGAGGCCGACCTGGAAGGCGTCGGCATCAATTACATGGTGCGCGAACATTTCCCGGAGATCGACGCCGAGTTCGCGATGACCGAGGGCGGCGGGGCGGACATCGAGAACGGCCGCGTGGCGCGCGTCAACATCGGGACCGCCGAGAAGGTGCCGGCGCGCGTGCGGCTCGTCGCGTCCGGTACCGCCGGCCACGGGTCGGTCCCGCGGCTGGACAATCCGCTGATTCACCTGGGCGCCGCGGTCGAGAAGGTCGGGCTGTGGGAGACGCCGATGCGCCTCAATGAAACCACGCGGACCTACTTCGAGAAGCTGGCGGCAATCAGCGCACCCGAGCGCGCATCGATCTTCAAGGCGCTGCTCGATCCGAAAACCGCGAACGACGCACAGAAGATGTTGCGGGAGCACGCGCCCGGCCAGTACTCGATGCTGCGCACGTCCGTCGTGCCGACCATCCTGAAGGCGGGTGTCGGCGCGAACGTGATTCCATCCGAAGCGGAAGCGACGCTCGACATCCGCGCGCTGCCGGACGAGAACATCGAGACGTTCTACAAGGAATTGGCGAAGGTGATAAACGACCCCGCCGTGCGGATCGAACGGATCCCGCAGACGCGGCCGGCGTCGCCTGCCTCGAAGCTCGGCACGGACATGTACCGGGCGATGGAGCGCGCCGCACAGGCGGTCTACCCGGGGGCGACCGTCATCCCGTCGATGTCCACCGGCGCCAGCGACATGGCGCAGCTGCGCGCCAAGGGCATCCAGTCCTACGGCGTCGGCCCCGCGTCAACGGAGGCCGATCAAACGAACTACCCCGCGCACGGCGACGTCGAGCGGCTCGCCGAGTCATCGTTGTATCCGTTCGTGCAGTACGTCTGGAACGTGGTCATTGAGGTCGCGTCGCGCAAATAGGGCGCAACTACGAACTACTAACGACTAACTACCAACGACAAACTACAAACTACAAACTACCAACGACCAACTAGCGCGCCGCACTCGGATCGCTGCCGGCCGGATCGCCCATCTCTTTCAAGTACAGCTGAACCTCCGACGGGATGCAGGTATAGTCGTCGAGCTGCTGGTTCGGAATCCACCGGAAGTGCACGTCCCCGATATCGAACGGTTTGGTGTAGAGCTTCGGGTCGTCCATGGTGATGGTCAGCGTCAGGTCGTTCCTGCTGTCCCGGTGATAGCGTTCCTGCACGTGCGCGTCGACGCTATGGGGATAGCCGCTGTTGGTCGCCCAGGTATTCGGGGCGAGTCCGGTGGTATCGACCACGAAGGTGTAGTCGTCTTCCCAGCGACCCACTGAGTAGCCGTTGTACTTCGGGTCGTGGGTGTCCCGGCCCCTGCCGCCGACATTGGTCGGCAGGCTTCGTCCGTCGGTCCAGACCTCCCGCCAGAGATCCATGTACTGAAGCAGGATGAAGGTTCGGTTCGGCGACGTCGTGATCGTCATGCCGCGGATCTGGTTGGTCATGTTCCGTGGAAAACCATCCGCATCGCAGTAGCGGACATGCGGGTCGTTGGTGCCGGCCGGACTGTACTTGTTGAGCGGCTTGTTCCGGGCGAACAACTCCTGGCCCAGAGGCGTCAGGGGCGGCGCGGGCGGATTCTGGGGATTGACGCGGCTCCTGGGCGCATCCGCGCCAGATGCGGGTCCCGCCCACGTCCCGGTGAGATCACGCTTTGGCGCGGGACCGCCGTCGCCAACCGACCTGTCCGCCGGGTAGTACTTCCACGGAGATCGCGGCGCGTTGTTCTGTTGATTGTTCTGGGCGCCGGTGAGTGCCGTCAGCAACAGCACGGCCGTTACCCGCGCAAGTGCGCCAATGCGATGTCGTGTTGTCATGCCAGCAGCCTCAACACTACGAACGACCAACGACCAACGACCAACGATCGACTACCAACTACCGCGCCGCACTCGGATCGCTACCGGCCGGATCGCCCATCTCTTTCAGGTACGTCTGAAGGTCCGACGGGATGCAGTTGAAGTCGTCGACCATCTGGTTCGGAATCCATCGGAAGTGTACGTCGCCGATATAGAACGGCCTCGTGTAGAGCTTCGGGTCGTCCATCGTGATGGTCAGCGTCAGGTCGTTCTTGCTGTCACGATGGAAGCGTTCCTCCACGTGCGCGTCGACGCTATGGGGATAGCCGCTGTCGGTCGCCCACGTGTTCGGCGCGAGCCCGGTGGTGTTGACGACGAACGTGTAGTCGTCTTCCCAGCGACCCACCGAGTAGCCGTTGTACTTCGGGTCGTGCGCGTCCCGTCCGCGGCCGCCCACATTGGCCGGCAGCGTTCGTCCGTCCGTCCAGACCTCACGCCAGACATTCATGTACTGGAGCAGGATGAAGGTCCGGTTCGGGGTTGACGTGATCGTCATCCCCCGGATCTCGTTGGTCATGTTCTGGGGAAAACCATACGGATCGCAGTAGCGGACATGCGGGTCGTTCGTGCCGGCCGGACTGTAGGTGCCGAGCGGCTTGTTCCGGGCGAACAACTCCTGGCCCAGAGGCGTCAGCGGTGGCGCGGGTGGATTCTTGGGATTGACGCGACTCCTGGGCACCGCGGCGCCTGATTGCGGTCCCGCCCATGTCCCGGTGAGATCGCGCTTCGGCGCGGGACCGCCGTCGCCAACCGACCTGTCCGCCGGGTAGTACTTCCACGGAGACCGCGGCGCGTTGTTCTGTTGATTGCTCTGGGCACCGGCCAGTGCCGTCAGGAACAGCACGGCCGTTACGCGCGCAATTGCCACCGATCTCCGACCGAGTTTCAGCATGCGCCGGACTATACATCCGCCCAAGATTCATGTTCAAATCACGCCGCCATCAAGGAGGGGATCTCGAAATGCGTCACTCGCTTGCGCGATCCGTTATCGGCCTGTTCGTCCTGCTGGCGTGTGCGTCCGTTGCGCTCGCCCAGGGAGGCAAGCCCCCGGGCAAGGAGAGCCTGTATAACGGCAACCGCTTGAAGCCCGACCCCACTCCTGGCGGGCCCGCGCCCGTCCGCGACATCAGCGGCTCCTGGGCGGGGAACCTGACGCCCGACCGCGGCGAGATTCCTCCGCTGACCCCTCTCGGTCAGAAGCTGTTCGCGCTCAACAAGCCGGAAACGGCGGTGGGTACCGGGCACTCGAACGACCCGATGAACACGTGCGATCCGCTCGGGCTCCCGAGAAACACGGTGTTCGAGACGCGCGGCCTCGCCTTCGGCACGATGGGGCCGGACAAGATCGTGGTGCTCCATCAGTATCAGCGGATCTGGCGCTACGTCTGGATGGACGGCAAGCACCCGCTGCCGACCAAGTTCGACGTGCCCGGCGGCGTCCCCTCGCGCTACTACGGATATTCGGTCGGCCGCTGGGAAGGTGACAACACGCTCGTCATCAACACCGTTGGCGTCACCGATGCCTCGTGGCTGGACAAGGCCGGACACCCGCACAGCATCGACGCGAAGATCGAAGAGCGCTACACGCGCGTCGATCACAACCACCTGCAGATGGTCGTCACCGTGGACGACCCGAAGGTCTTCACCAAGCCGTTCGTGCTGTCGAAGAACGACTACCGGTGGATTCCGGATCAGGAAGCGGAAGAGCAGATGTGCGTGCCATCGGAAATGATCAACTACATGAAGACGATCAGCGACCCGGCGTTCGGGGTCGGCAGCGCCGATCAGAAATGAACAGGCTGTTCCTCGTCGCCTCCGCCTGCCTGCTCGTGGCCATCTCGGCGAACGGGCAGGGGCAGGAGAGGCCGCTGATGGCCGAGGACGTGTTCAAGAACATCCAGGTCCTCAAAGGGATCCCCGTCAAGGAATTCATGAACACGATGGGGTTCTTCTCCGCCGCGACCAACCTGAACTGCATCGACTGCCATTCGCCGCAAAGCGAAAGCCTCGAAGGCTACGCCATCGCTTTCCAGCACAGTGGGATCCGAAGCTTGGAATTCACGTGACTTGAAGTCGCGGC
>JADMIO012752791.1_pt1 | contig 64907 bp, 75 predicted proteins | sample 8958161 | NCBI WGS metagenome assembly JADMIO01 (sample SAMN16585339, study PRJNA669376) | soil metagenome | isolation source: Crop rotation soil | place: USA: Cullars Rotation, Alabama | collected 2011 | reverse complement strand
CTTTCCCCCGGAGCTCGGCTCGGAGCTTCGCCCTCGCCTCGCTCCGTGCGCGGCGCGCCTCGTCGCGCACCTCGAGGGCCGTGCGTCGCACGGCCTCGAGCGTGAAGGGCCCGGGCAGCTCGCGCAGCCGTGCAGCCCACTCGGCCTGGCCGATGAGGTCCAGCGTCCGGGGCAGCGAGGTCTTGATGAGCCACTCGCGGAGGATCTGCAGCCGCTGCTCGTCCTGGCCGTCGCCGGCCGTGCCGATCGTGCGAGCGAGGTACGGGCGGAGCTTCTGACGCTCGTCGTCGGGCAGCTTGTCGTTGAGCGCGATGCAGAAGCTCTGCAGCACGGGGCTGACGCAGACCGGGCGGTCTGAGTGCGGCTCGCCGGCGAGGTAGGAGACCCACTCCATCGCGCACCGGCCCTCGTCGGGCGACGGGTGCGAGCCCTGGGACAGGAAGTACTGGTCTTGCTGGGTCACTTGGGACTCCTCGTGTTGGGGTTGAACAGCCGCGGCTGGTAGCCGCTCGACGAGAACAGCTCGAGCGGGGACGACGGGACCTCAGGGCGTCGGCGACGCTTCGGCCGGCAGAGCTCGCAGCTGTGCGTCGGCGAGCACCGGCACGTACCGGGCCCGCACTGCCCGCTGCGCAACAACGTGCAGTGCCGCATCGGGCACCAGTTCGTCTCGCGCGGCGGCTCAAGGAGCCGCTCCTGGTCCGGGGTCCAGCTCACGAGGCCGCCAGTCGGTAGAAGTGCTCAGTCGCTCCACGGCGAGGCGCTGTCGCCACGAGCGTGATGAGCTGCTTCTGCTCGAGCTCTCGCACGTGGTAGGCGATCGCCGGCAGCGAGCCGATGTCGAGCCGGTTGGCCAGCTCCTTCGGCGAGAGCGAGTCCTCGCTTTGGTGGAGCTCGGCGAGGATGGCGAGCTGGGTCGAGTGCATGCCCGCCGCGGCGATCGCGCGCAGCGTCTCGTGGTCGACGGTCTCGAGCAGTTGCGCGACGGCCTTGAGGTGCCGCCTGGTCGCGAGGTCAGCCACGGTCGTCCTCCTGCTGGCCCTTCCAGCCGTGCTCCCCGACCGGCCGCGACTCCTCCTCGAGGAGCACGTTGAGCGAGATCGGCGGGATCGGCTCGTTGAAGAGCACGAGCTCGACGCGGCCGCCGTCGGCGATGACCGCGCGCTCCTCGTCGGTGAACTCCCAGACCGACCGGATCTGGCCGGGCCGGACACGCTGGCACCAGAGGTCGCCGATCTCCGCGGTGGGCCCGCGGTAGACGATCTCGGCCTCGGCGAACTTCACCGGCTTCACTGAACGTCTCCTGACGCAGCGGGTCCCCTGCGTTCGATCCTCGAGGCCAGCTCGCGCGCGACGCGCAGCTTCGACGACGCGCTCAACCGCGTCTGCGTCGCCGCCGCGGCCGCGCCACGGATCCACGCCCGGTCGCCGGCCTCACTCCAGCTGACGCTCTCGTCGAGGCCGGCCAGCATGACCTCCTCGTGCTCGCAGGCGCGCTCGTGGAACGCCTCGAGCTCGGCGAGCAGCTCCTGGACGCGGGAGGCAGCGTCGATCATCCCGACCACTCCGCGAACGTCAGCAGCGACAACGACGTGACGATCCCGCCGACGACCGCGGCGATGTAGCCGCCCTCGACGTAGGCGGCCACCACGATCCCCGCGGTGATGACGCCGGCGACGATCACGAACAGGATCACGAGGATCGCGTCGAGGATGTCGTAGACGCTCACGCGCTCCTCCGATCCTGGACGCGCGCTGCGCAGCTGCAGACGACGACGTCGACGGGCCGGCCGGCGGCCTCGGCGAGCAGATCGCCGAACCGCTCACGGACCGTCCCGGCGACGGTGCGGTTGGCGGCGAGGACGAGGCGATCGCCAACACCGTGGACCTGGAGGTCCGAGAGCCAGAGCTCGAACTCGCTCTGGCGGTGCACGAGCGGCCGTGCGCGGCCAAGCAGGTCGTCGCGCACGGCCGCATGGGCGGTGGGACCCGGGCAGGTCGCCGCCCCGCCGCCAGGCCGGTCCAGCGGTGCCGGCGGCGGGGCAGACGTCTTGAGCTTGCGGACCGCCCACTCCAGCGTGGCGCCCGCGTCGCGAAGCTTCCAGGACTTGCTCGCGCCCTTCGCCGCGGCCATGTAGGCGGCCGCGAGCGCCGGCACGTCGTGGTAGGCGGCCGCCCGGATCCCGGCCTGGACGCCCGGCAGCGTGATCTCGCCCTCGGCGAACGAGCCGGAGAGGACGTCGAGGACTTCGCGCTCGACGTCGTCGGTCGCGCGCGCGACCACTTCCCTCTCTGGGTTAACCGAAGTGTGTGTGGTGTCGGTAACGATGTTTAGAAGAGGAGGGAGAACAGGTGTGTGTGGTGCGCCCATGCGCGCCCGCGTTAAAGAGGTCGACTCCGGAGCAGCCGCCACCGCGCCCGCATTTTGCGGGTGGTCACCGCTGTCACCGGCGTCACCGCTGTCCGGTGACAATTGGCCAATTCGGCCGGACTTTCCGGACGTCTGCGGGACGTCACCGCTGTCCGGTGACCGGTCGGAAACTGCGGCCTTCTCGCGCTCACGCTGGGCCCGCTTGTTCTGCCGGTTGCGGGCCCGGAGCGACTCGCGCGCGGCGATCGCGGAGGTGTACGGCTCGATCTCGACGACGACCAGGTCGCCGCCGACGGCGCGCAGCAGACCGGAGCCGAGCAGCTCGCGCTCGAACTGGTCGGTCATCCCGCGCTCGCGCAGGGTGTCGATCGACACGGCACCGACGTCGCTGGTCGCGGCGATCGCCGCGGCGATCGCGTGCACGCCGGCGGCCGCGGGCGAGAGGTCGGCGATCCGCGCGAGGTAGTCGTGGCCGGTCAAGCCGCGAGCTCCTCGGCCTGGCGCTCAGCGCAGTGCTGACACCCGCACGCGTTGTGGTGGCCGTGGCAGCCGGCCCAGCCCCAGCACGGTGCGTCGGGCCCGTCGGTGCGGCACCTCGTGCAGCCGACGAACAGCCGCCACCCGGCCCAGCACATCCACGCCTCGAGACTGCGGGCGCCGGCGTCGTGGGCGAACGCCATCGCGCGCAGCACGCTGTTCGGACCGGCGAGCATGCCCATCAGCGCCGGCGCTTCCTCGCGGGCTTGCGCTCCAACTGGGAGAGCCGTTCCATCGCCTCGAGGACCGGCTTGTGCAGCTCCCACATCCGCAGCTGCAGCGCGTCGACGCGCTCCTTCGGGGCCCCGGTGGTCCTGGCGATCTCCAGCTCGGTCGCGCAGCCGAGGTAGCGCTCACGCGCGTCGGCGATCGCGCGACGCGCGGCGGCGAGCTTCGCGCGCTGTTCGCGCGCCGGCGCGAGCCGGTCGGGCTCGGCCGGGAAGAGCGTTGCGGAACGGGCTGTCTCGACCTCGGGTTGAGGTACCGTGGTCATGCGGTCCGTCCCTCTCCTCGAGCAGATGGATGCGCTTCACGGGCGTCCCCTGAGAGGGGGGCGCCCGTTCCCGTTGCCACCGGCGGGGCGACCATCACCGCTCGCCCGGCCGCGCGGGCCTCCTGCAGCTCGAACGCCGGCCCGAACGCCTTGCGTGTCGCGAGGTCGCGCCGAGCGCTCGCCGCACTAGAGCGCCGCACCTGACACGCCGCGGCGAGCAGGCCGACCGCGACCAGGGGCAGGCCGAGCTCGATCACGACACTGCCTGCGCGCGCCGGCGGGAATCGAGGACCTGCAGCAGCCGGAACTTGCGGCCGCCGAGGAGGTTCTCCAGCGACGGCCCGAAGATCTGCACCCGCGGCACCGACCCCAGCGCGGCGTCGATCTCTCGGACCGCGTCGGCGAGCTCGAGGAGATCGGCGCGATCGTCAAGCAGCACAGCGAGCGGTCCGCGAACGCGCGAGGCGACCGCGCGCACCCCGAGATCTCGAACACCATCACCGGCGAGCCCGGACGAGTGCAGGTCGATAGCGAGCGTGCTCGCCCACCCGGTCACCGTGTGCTCGATGCGCAGCTGCTCGACGTTGTGCTCAGAGAGCGCGCGGCACAGCTCGGCGATCAACCGGACCTCGGCCGCGTCCGCACCGTCGGTGAGCAGCGGGACCGCCTCGAGCAGCGAATCCACCCCAGGCTCCCGATTGAAGATCAGCCGCTGCTCCATCCGCCCATGCGCCTGGGCCTCCATCAGCGGCAACTCAACCCCACGCTGAACGACCGTCCCCGACAAGACCACGCCAGGCATCACGCCGCCGCCTTGGGAGTGGGGAGGATCTCGCGCAGCTCGGCGAGGTTCAGATTCAGCACTCCTGCGAGGCGGATCTGTTCTTCTTCGCTGAGAGGCCGCCGGCCAGAGATCCAGCGTGAAAGCGTCCAGGGTTCCACCCCACACAGCTCGGCAATATCGCTCTTGGGCCGCCGGTCTCTGGAGATGGCGTCAGCGAGGGTCGCGATGACGATCGGCATGGAAGGTAGGTATCTACCATCTATTCAACTTGCGTGCAAGGTTCCTTGCCGCGCAGACTGCGGGAAGATGCTCGTCCCGCTCCAGCAGGTCCTCCGCCAGGGGATGGCTGACCGTGACGTGTCATTCCGGTCCCTGGCCCAGCAGACCCGCGCATACGACACGCGCGGCCGTGGCCTATCCCACGGCTACCTCGTGAGTTTGGCCAAGGGCGGCGAAAGACCGAGCAGGTGGGCGATAGAGATCGTGGCCGCGACCCTGGAAGTCGATCCCGAAACAATCGCGGAGTACCGCCTCGCCAGAGCTCGCGACCAACTAGATCCGACAGAGGTCGGGCTCGAACGGGCGGTCGAAAACTTGCTCACCTACGAGGCGGCACACCACGCGGCAAGCGGACGATCGACAGGCGGGAGGCGCGCTCCTGTCCCGGAGTCGCTCCGGCGGCGCTCTCAAGGTGATCGGCCCACTCGAACAAGTCCCGGCGAAGAGCAGAAGCGTGGGGCAGCGTGAGACGAGCGAAGCTGCGCATCACGGTCGCGAGTTCGAGGAGCACTCGCACCTCGATGTTGGACGACAAGACGACCTCCCGGAGTGCTGGACGTTGAGGCATCTAACGGTTAATAGGCCTGAGCGCTCCGGTTTTCGCCCCCTCGTTCTTTCGCTCGTGCTCTCCCTCGTCGTGTGCCCGGCGGCCTTGGCCTTCTCGCTCGAGCAGAGCAAGGGGTGGGCGCGCGACGTCGTAGCCCGTTGGGCTCCTGCTGCGAAGCAGGTTCGCATCACGTGCAATCTGACCGACGACCTGGCGGTGTGTGCACTCAATTGGCGAGCTGCCCGGTGGAAGTACGGAGGCTTCGTCGCCCTGACCGCCGACGAGCGAGAGGTCACCTACCAGTTGCTGGCCAGCGGGCGGCGGGCCAGCAAGGGATCAGGACGAAGCCTCCTCCGACAAGGAAAGCTCAGCCTCCCCGATCAGCCCGGCTCGAGACGCGATCATCCGGTGCCCTTCGGCACAACCGGCCACGAGCAGAACTGGGATGTCACGGTGATCTCGACGGAGCCCGATGCGACCGCTGACGTGATGGCGGAAAACAGGTTCAACGATCCGCCTGAGGAGGGCAACCAGTTCTACATCGCCACGATCCGCGCTACGTACCTCGGCGAGGGCTCCCAGAAATTCGGTGGTTCCTATCGACTCCGCTCGGTCGGGCAGACCGGAGTCTCATACACCACGTTCGACACGACCAACTGCGGGGTGATCCCCGACCCGATCTCCGACAACGAGGTCTTCCAGAACGGTTCAGTCCAGGGCAATATCTGCTGGCAAATCAGGTCGGCTGACGCCGCCTCCCTGCAGATGTTCGACGTCGGCCGCCTGGCCGACTCCAGGACGTGGTTCGCCCTGACCGCTTAACGACGAAAAGCGCCCCGCCCCCGCGTTGGCGGGGACGGGGCGTTCGGCTCGGAGGCGGCGCGTTCTACCTGGTGAGGGTGAACTTGTGCCGGTGCGCGTAGCCGTGCATGTAGCTGTTGCGGTTGGCGAGCTTGCGGCAGACCTTGGGGTGCCGGCGCCGGCCGACGTCGCGCCGGCAGACGCGGTGGAGGTCTTTGTGGACCTGGCGGTGCCGGTGGCGCATGTTGCGGCAGGTCTGGCTGCAGGGACTCCCGTACTTGGCGATCTCGGCGACCTGGCGGTTGAACACGTCCCATGGGAAGCCGGTCCCGACGTCGGTGTGGTCGTTGCCGCACTCGAGGCGGAGGTGGTCGGTGTAGCCGCCGGGGAAGATGCAACCGTCCGGGTCGACCATCCTGATGGGCAGGTGGTAGCGGCGCATGACGTCGACCATGAGCTGGGCGAGGATCTTCTCCTTGAACAGCTGGCTCGCGAGCCATTGGGCCCGGGTCTCGGTGCAGCGGGCGATGATCTCGACCGACGCGCGGACGTAGGGGTTCACTGCACCCTGTGTCCAGCTCTTCATCGACAAGGGGACCATCTGCAGGATGTGCGCCTCGAAGTCGGCGATGTAGGTCGACGAGCCGATGCGCGTGCGCTTGAAGTAGTCCTGGACGCCTCGCACGTCGCCCCACCCGGGTGTGTTCGGCGAGACGGTGCAGTGCAGGACGAACAGCGGCGGGATGGTGGAGCCGAAGTCGGAGTAGACGTGGCCGCTGAAGTCCTGGGTGACGCTGTAGTTCTGCGCGCCGCCGGCGGGCAGCGGGGTTGCGCGGACGCCGGCCAGCGTGCCGAGTGTGCCGGTGACGAGCTGGCCGGCGGCGAGCTCGGCGTGCGAGATGCCGGGCGGTGTCTCGTCGCGCAACTCGGACTCCGCCGGCGAGGCGATCAGCCGCGAGCCTGCGAGATCGCTCTCCGAGGACTTCGGTGCCGGCGCGGCGTGACGGCCGGGTGCTGTGGGCGGAGTCGGGTCCTGCTCGAGCAGCGGGATGAGCACGCCGAGCACAGCGACGATCGCGGCCAAGACCTTGGCCAGCGTGGTGCGGTTCATGGGGACCTTCCGGTCGAGGGTCAGATGATGTGCAGGCCGCCGGCCATGCCGACGAGTGCGGCACCGAGGACGAGGAGGTCGCGGATGCGGGTGCTGCCGCCGGCGCGCTTGTCACGGTCGGACTCGAGCGCGTCGACGCGGTCGTCGAGCTTGTCGATCTCCTCGTCGTGGCGGGCGCGCAGGTCGCCGAGCCCGTCGTGCATCGTCGAGAAGGCGGTGAGCAGCTCCTGGTGCTCGCGCCGGCGCAGCTGGTCGGAGTGCTTGAGTCGCTCCTCGAGGCCCTTGAACCGCTCGTCGATGTACTCGCGGTGGTCGGCGAAGCGGGCCTGGACGTAGGTGTAGAGACCGACCGTGGGCTCGTCGGTCGGAGCTGGATCGGGTGTGGCGCCCATCGCCGTGTCCTTGGGTTGGTGGTTTATTGCTCGGCGCGGAACGAGATCTCGTCGAGCGTGACGAAGGTGCTGCCGCTCAGAGCGAGGCCGTTGATCGCGACCAGCCCGCCGGGAGAGACCGTCCAGGTCCAGATGCGCGGCGAGTTGTCGTCGGTGTACGCGGCGCCGTACTTGTCGTGCGCCGGCCGGTAGCCGGCCGGGAGGGTGAGGATCGTGGTGCCCGCGGTGGTGGTGCCGTTCTTGATCGCTCCACGCAGCCGGACGATCCCGAGCGGGTCCCGGGTGTAGGAGGCGGCCGCCTTGCCGCTGCCGTAGTTGACCCACGAGTTCTCCAGGGTGGCGGCGATCCAGGCGCCGGTGGTGCCGTCGCCGATGCGGCCGAGGATGAGCAGGTCGCGCCCGAAGGTGAGGGCGGCGACGACGTCGTCGACGTCGAGCGCGGCGCCGTCGATCGCCTTGACGCTGGTGTAGGGGACGTCGCTGCCGCCGATCGTCACGCTCAGCGGGTCTATGTCGGTGATGACGCCGATGCGGACCGTGGCGGTTGCGCGCTCGAGGTCCTGGAATCCTCGGACGAGTTTGCGGGCGGTGCGGGCGTCCATCAGACGACCTGCAGGGCCCGGGTCTGGCCGGTCATCGCCTCATCGGCGGCGAGCGGGATGGTCAGCGAGTCGATGACGTGGTTCTCGTCGATGCCGGCGCGTTCGCGGGCGATGCGCACGATGTCGTTGGGCTCGAGGGCGGGGTTGACGATCGCGCCGAAGTTGACCGTCTTGCTGGTCCCGAGCTCCTTGTTGAGGATCCCGGTCGCGGCGTCGAGGGCCTGGGCGTCGGTCGTGATGAACGAGCTGGTGTAGAACCGCGGGACCTTGCCGAACGAGCCGTAGTAGTAGGTCGGGCTCAGTGGGTTGTCGTCGGTCGCGACTCCGCGCGCCGGGGCGCCTTCACCGGTGTTCTCGCCGGTGGCGATGACGCGGTTGAAGGTCCCGTCGCGGGTCCAGCGCCGGCCGGCGCTGAGCAGCACACCGTCTTCGCCCTCGGTGAGGTCGACTACAGCGGCTCCGGTCGGGAGGGCGATGACTTCGGTGACGACGTCGCCGTCGCCGTTGAAGTAGAGGAGATAGCCGCGGGTCTTGACCATCTCCTGGGCGAAGGCCCAGCGGTCGTCCTGCTCTGCGGCGAGCAGCTGCGCGGTGGTAGCGGTTACCGCGGAGAGGTCGTAGCTGAGGTCTGCGACTCCGGCCGCGATGACCGCCACGAGCGCGGTGTTGTGGTCGGTGCCCGCGGAGATCTGGTAGGGCTCCTCGAAGCGTGCGTCGGTGACCTTCTGGGAGCGATCTCGGCCGTTGACGCGGATCTCGACGCCTTGCGGGGTGTCGTTGACGTCGACGTCCTGGATGCCGAGCACGCCGAGCGAGACGAGCTCGGTGCTGCCGTCGGGGTAGGCGATGCCTCGGCTGACGCGCAGCTCCTGCCCGTAGACGGACAGGGCGTCGGTCGGCGCGTTGGGGACGAGCCCGAGGGTGCCGTCGTCGACGAACGCGACGTCGCAGCTGCCGCGGATGTTGGCGTTGCCATCGAGGGTGACGGTCCCGCCGGTGGCGGGGAACGGTCCGAGGACGTCGCCATCGAAGAGGACCTCGACCTGGCTGACGATCCTGTGGCTCGAGCGGACGGCCTCGAGGAACCGGGCGCTGACAGGTCTCATGACGCGAACGCCGGCCACGCGACGACGTCGTCGGCCGGCGCTTCGACTTCGACCCAGGAGAGGCCGTCGATCGTCCACCCGACGTAGGCCTTGTCGGTCCCGCGGCCGCGGCTGAGCGAGCCGAGCATGATGTAGCGGTCGTCCCAGTGGTCCGTCGGCGGCGCCTGCAGCAGCAGCGGCTCGCAGAGGTCGAGCAGCTCGTCGACGTCTGCCCGTTCGGTCGCGTCGTCACAGACGAACCGGACTGTGCCTCTGAAGCCGCTGCGGACGTCGCTGACGACGATCGACAACCGCCGACCGAGGGCGTCGAAGACACCTTGGCGGGCGTCCTGCTCGAGCGACTCCATGCCGTCGACCTCGACCGGGATGTTCAGGTCGGGGTGCAGCGGGCTCTTCAGCCACCACGAGCTCGACTGCCACGCCGTCGGCAGCGTCAAGAGCGACCAGGCGCTGTAGGTGGTAAACGATCCGATGTTGAGCGCGCGGGCGCGGTAGGTGACGGTGACGCCGTTGCCGACCTCGTAGTCGTATGCACGGCCGAGTCCACCGCTGGCCATGATGAGCCCGCCGTCCGTGGTCCGAATGGTCTCCCACGTCGAGCCGCCGTCGATCGACCGCTGGACCTCGAACGCGTGGGTCGCCCCGGCGCCGGGCGTGTCGTCGACGGTGATCCAGATCCGGCCCTCGTCGTCCTCGGCGACCGCGCTGGGCACCGGCTGGCCGGGGGTGCTGGCCGCGATGGTGAAGCCGAGGAAGTCCCAGTCAGACCAGTGCGTCTGCCCGAGCACGGTCTGGCCAACACGGACATACGCGCGGTAGGTCGCATCAGGAAGTGGGTCGGCAGGTGTCCAGCTCGTCGCGGCGCCGGAGGCGATGCCGCTGGTCTCGGTCGGCGTTGACGAGCTCGGGTCGAAGCCGCCGGCGCCGTACTGCGCCGCGCTGAAGATCTTGACCTCGTACTTCGTCTGAGTGCCGCCGTCGCTGTCGAGCGTGTTCGACCACTGGACCGTCGGCGTGTTCGTGCTCGTGACCGTCCCCGTCGGTGCCGTCACGTCGCAGACCGGCTTGGCGACGTAGGTCACCAGCAACGACAGCTTCGAGACGATGAGGCCGGCGAGGCCGGTAGAGCCGCTGAGGTCGATGCTCGCCGCGTCGACGTCGCTGTCGGAAACGTCGGACAGGCTCGCCGCGGTGTACGAGGCGTAGACGTGGTCGGTGAACGTCGTCCAGCTCGACGGCGACGATCCGTCAGGCCCGCGCTGGGCCGACGCGAGGAGCTTGATCGTCCCGTAGGCCCACCCGCCGGAGCCGTCGTTCTTGTCGCGGACCTGCGGACGCAACGACGTGATGACCGCGCCGGCGGGGAGCGAGAGATCGGCGAAGGTCAGGATGACCTGGTCGGTACCGCTGCCGGCGAACGTGACGTAGCTGCTGTCGCTGCTGTCCGACAACGCGGAATGCGCGTTAGCCGCGCCCGTCACCACAGCACCACTGATCGACGTCGTCCCGTTCGGCACGAGCGTGACGACCGTCATCCCACACCCCCGCTGACCGTGCGCGCGGTATCGCGGTCGCGCTCGTCGATCTTGCTCTCGACGCGGACGTCGATCTCCTTGCCGTCGAGGTAGAAACGGAACTCGTTGGGCACGACGTTGGTCGAGAGCGTGTTGCTGGTCGCGATCGCGCGGGCCTTCGCGTTGCCCCTCGGCGGAGCGGGTTTCTTGGGCTTGGCCTTCTCGAGGACCTGCTCGACGTCGCCGGTGAGGTCAAGGCCGCTGAGGCCGGCGGCCTTGAGGATCTTCTTGACGTCGTTGGCGAAGCGCGCGTAGTTCTGGGTGCGGGCCTGCAGCTGGTCGTACTCGGCGTCGAGCATCGACTTGAGGGTCGTCTGCTGGAGGTTCAGCGACGTCGCCCACTTCTGCTGCTCGTTGGCGAGGTCGAGGTCGTAGAGGGCCTTGCGGTCGACGACCTGCTGGGCCTCGAGCGCCTTGCGCTCGGTCGCGCGGCGTGCCTCGATCGACTGGCGCTCGCCCTCAGCGATGGCCTGCTGCTCGGTGATCGCGCGCTGCCGCGCCGTCTCGGCAATCCGGGCCTGTGCTTCGGCCTTGCGGGCCTCGTCGCCGGCCGCGGTGGCGTCGTCGAGTTCCTTCTGGTTGGCGGCGTCCTCGGCCTCGGCGGCGATCCTGTCAGCCTCGGCCTGAAGCTCCCGGAGTTTCTGCGCGGCCGAGCCATTCGCGACCTGGTTCTCGGTCTCCTTGTCGAACGCGTCCAGCGCCGCCTCATTGGCGGCGTCGCGGAGAGCGCCGACGGTGGTCTCCCACTTGTCCTTGAACTTGTCGAGCGCTTCGCTGAGCTTGCCGGTGAGCTGTTCGCGGATGCCCTTGAGCGCGTCGCGGATCGCGATCGCCTGCTCCTTGCCGACGATCTTCAGGTTGATGCCAGCGAGGACCTTGGCCCGTCGTGCCTCGCGGTTGAAGTCCGTCAGGGCCTCGACGGCGTCCTGGATGCCCTTCTTACGGTCGCCCTTGCTGAACGTGTCGGTGACCTTGCGCGCCCTCGCGAGCGTGACCGCGGTCTCGAGCTCGCTGTGGAGACGCTGCGCGTCCTTGCGGTCGAAGTCGGCCTGCTTGTCGTCGATGCGCTGCTGGAGGATCCGCAGCTTGTCCTCGAGCTCGAACTTCAGGGCCGCGCGATCCTGCGTCACGGACGACGTTCCGGCCTTGTGCTTGACCGGTGTGGCGTTGAGGGTCAGCAGTTTTCCGAGTGCGCTGCCGATGGAGCCACCGAGCGCGTCGACCGCAGCGCGGAGGCGATCGATGTTCGCCTGTGCGCCCGAGGTATCGACGTCCAGCTTCTTGCCGCTGACGCGACCGACCGCGCTGCCGACGTTGAGGACCTTGTTGCGCAGGGTGTCGGCGGTGCCGGCGGTGATCCTGCCCTGGTTCTCCATCTGCTGGATCAGCTTGGTGACGCCGCTGATCCCCTTGCCGGACTTCTTGACGTTCTCGATCGCGGCGGTGACCTTCGCGTAGGCCTTCTCGCTGCGCTTGGCCCGGTCGATCATCTCGCGCTCGCGCTTGGGGTCGAGCCCGGCGTCGTCCGCGTTGACGAGAGCGTCAGCGATGATCCCGGCGACAGCCAAGGGGCCGGCGAACTTGAACGCCTTCAGCCAGGCGCCGCCGGCAATCGCGCCCGCCGCACCGGCGGCGACGCCGCCGCGGATGGAGGCGGCAGCCATCACCGCGACGAACGCCGCCTTGATCTTCGCGCTGCCCGCGGTGAACCCGATCGCAAACCGGCTGGCGGCCATGCCGCCGGCCGTGCTGAACAGCCCGAGCTTGCTGGCGATCATCGCCAGGATGAAGAGCTTGCCCCAGATGTTCGACTCGCGGAACGCGGTGACGAACGCACGGACCGCGTGAGGTGCGGCGGCCGCGAACGCCTGGGCCGCGGCGTCGGCGATGAACGAGCCGCCGGCTGCGATGCTCTTGGCCAGCTTCTCGCCGAGGCTGAGGTTGGGGTTGTCCCAGATCCGCGAGATCTCACTCGTCAGCGGCCGCAGGAAGTCGCGGATCTTCGCGACGATCGCGTTGAAGTTGATGTGGCTGAGCTTGTCGAGGCCCTTGCCGACGGCGTTGAAGACGCGGGTGGCGACGGGCTCGAGCGCGACGAGGGCCTTGTTCTTGAGGACCTGGAGCTTTTCGCTGAGGTCCCGGGTGTCGCGGCTGGCCTTGCCGATGGAGTCGCCGCCGCCCTTGATGGCCTTCTCGAGGTTGCCGAGCTCGAAGCGGCCTTCGCGGATGGCGGCGGCCATGTCGGGGCCGGCGCGGGCGCCGAAGAGCTCGAGGGCCTTCCTGTTGGCCTCGCCGGCGCTGCCGGCGTTCTTGATCTCGCCGACGACGCGGCGCAGCGTCTCGACGGGCGCCTCGCCGTCCTTGGCCATCTTGCCCAGGGCGATGCGCATCGACCCGAGGACGAGCGAGGTGTTGACGCCCTCCTTCTCGAACTTGCCGGCCATCGCGGCGGCCTGGTCGAAGTTGAAGCCCAGCTGGCGCAGCGGCCCGCCGAACTTGGTCATGATCTCCGAGAGCTTGGAGACCGGGACCCCGGTCTTCTGGGAGGCGCGGAAGAGCTCGTCGAGCTTGCCCGACTGCTTGCCGGTCTGGATGCCCCAGTCGCCGAACAGGCGGGTGACCGACTCGATGTTCGTGCTGAGGTCGGTCTTGGTGAGCCGGGAGAGCTCGAGGAACTGCTTGGAGATCTTGGTCAGCGGCTTGCCGGTCAGACCGAGCCGCTGGTTGATCTGGGTGACCGCGTCGCTGGCGTGCTCGAAGTCGGTCGGGACGCCCTTGACGACGTTCTTGAAGACCTGCTCGAGGCCCTTGAGCCGCTTGCCGGTCGCGCCGGTCCCGACGCGGATGGTGTCGTTGGCGTCGTCGAAGGCCTCGCCGATGCGGTAGAGGGCGGTCCCGGTGCCGACCGCGGCGCCGGCGACGATGCCGAGCCCGGCGACGCCTGCCTTGCCGAGCTTGCCGAACCGGTTGGTGATCGGGGCCAGCTGCGCGGCGATGGCCTTGTGCAGGCCGGCGAAGCTGCCCGCCTCGAAGTCGATGTAGGCGGTGCCGGCCTGGGCCACGATCCCTCCTCTCGGTTAGTTCATGCCGGCGACGAACGCGCCGATCTGCGCCGGCGAGCTCGCCGACGCCTGCTTGGTCTTTGGTGCCGGCCCAGCGGTGGGCCGGTCGGGGTGGCGGATCGGGTCGGGCTGCTCGAACCGGTCGGGGTGCTTGACGCCGCGTTGCAGGGCGGCGAACCAGCCCCAGTGATCGACTGTCTCGATCATCCGAGCGAGCAGCTCGTCCTGCTGGGTCCAGCTGCTGCCGTTTCTCCAGGTCGCCGACTCCGGCGGCAGGCCGATCAGGAGCGCCCAGATGCGGCGGGCGGTCTCCTGCTCGACCTGCTCGCGGAGGTCGAGCAGGTAGAAGCGCTGGAAGTCGGCCTCGGCGAGATCCCACCGCTCAGCGAGCAGCTGGGCGAGGCCGGCTATTCCCCCAGGTTCATCCCGAACGCGCCGAGGACCCCGTCGAGCAGCTCGGCGAGGATCTGCTCGAGCTCGTCGAGAGCGTCGCCGTCCTTGGCGATCTGGTCTCGCACCAGGGCGAGCTGCTCGGTGCCGATCAGGCCGGCGAGGAACCGGAACATCGGCGACATCGACTGGTTGCCGGGCTCCTGGAGCTCGGCGAGGTCGAACGCCACCGTGGCGGGGAGCCGGTCGGGCAGCGTGAGCTTGTGGCCGCGCCACTCGAACACGTGGGCGTCGGTGTTGGTCTTCTCGGTGCGAGCGGCGGCCGCCTTGCGGGCGGCCGCGCTCTTGGTCTTCTGCTGGGTCACGAGCCGGTGGCGAAGCCGGTCGAGTTCGTGAAGTAGTTGATCGACCGGCCGGTGTCCGGGGTCAGGACCTCGAACGTGATCGGCAGGACAGCGAGCTCGGCGCGCTGCATCTGCGTCTCGACGTCGTCGGTGACGTAGCCGCGGGCGATCACGAACCGGTGGACGGTCGAGCCGTCGTTGCAGTCGATGACCATCGCCCGCTCGTCGATCCCATCGGTGGCCTCCGGGAAGTCGTAGCGGTAGCCGCCGCCGGCAGCGTTGATCGATCCGCCGCCGAACGCGAGCACGACGTTGGTCTCGTTCCACTGCTCCAGCGCGAGCTTGACGCTGCGGGTGCGCGCGGTGACGTCGGCGCGGACGGCCTCGGCGGACTGCCAGGCCATGTACTTCTTGATCTCCTTGGCGTCGCTGAAGCTGACGCCGTCCTCGGTGTGGTAGCCGAGGCCGGTGAACGCCGCGTTGAGCGCGGTGTTGTACGCGGTCGGGAGAGTGGTGCCGACGGGGGCGACGTAGACCTGGCCGCTGCCGGCGACAACGAGCTCGTCAGAGTCGTTCCATGCCATCAGGGATTCCTCCTGGGATTGGTGTGGGTGCCTTGCGGCGGCGGGCTAGGGCCCGGATTCCTCGAGGCGCGCCCCGGTCGCTCTCGCGGCCTTGCGCAACGTCGCGCGGGGCGGGTTGTTCGCCGACCCCCACTCCTCGAGGTGGAAGAAGGGGTTGGTGGTGCCGGCGGTGACGGTCTCGCCGTCGTCGTCGACGTAGAAGCCGCTGGAGAACTTGCGGTGGGCCTCACCAGAGGCTCGGGCCACCGTCTGCTCTGCGGCGCTCTTGAGCAGGGCGCGGACGCCGGGTTCCCGGCGCAGCTCCTCCTCGAAGCGGGGGTTGGGCTTGAACCGGCCCATCAGCCGTGGAGCCACACGGTCGCCGAGAGGACGTAGCGTTCGCGGGCGGGCTCGAAGTCGGTGTCGGGCAGGCGCTGGTAGCCGCCGAGCTTGGCGCCGGTGACGACCACGTCGCCGTGATCGCCGTCGGTGATCGTCACCAGGGCCTCGCGGACGGTGCGGGCCAGCAGGCTGGCCGCGGCGTGGCCGCCGTCGCTGCCGGCGTAGCAGTCGAGCTGCAGGTAGGCGGCGATGAGGTGGTCGGCCTCGCCGCCGTCGGTGCTCGGCGCGTCGAGGAGCGTGAGGCGGACCCATGGGTCGGTGGTGTCCTTCGGTGTCTTGCCGCGCACCGTCCCGCCGAGCGCGCCGGCGACGTCGGTCAGGTAGGTGGTGAGGACCGCCTCGGGGTCCGGGATCATGAGCCGGCCTCGTCAGTGCCGCGGGTGCGCCGGACCGTCGCCTCGACGTGCGACTCGTCGCCGGTGAGCGGGTTGCGGGCCGGCCACGGGTCGCCGACGAGCTCGTAGACGTGCTCGTCGACGACGACGGCCGAGCTCGTGGTCAGCAGCGTGCCGGCGGGCAGGATGAGCAGCCACGTGGTGTCGGAGAGCTCGCCCTGTCCGCTGGGCTCGAGCCGCGCGGTCTGCTGGAGCTCGCCCACCGTCGTGGTGGTCGTCTCGGTCTCGAGGTCGTCGCCGTAGGCGTCGGTGTCACCGGACGAGCTGCGGTGGATGATCGTGACGGTGCGGGTGAGAAGGTCGGAGAGCACTGTGGGCCTCGGAGATGAGGGCGCGCATCGCGCGCGGGTCCTGGCGGGCGCGCGCGTAGCGCTTGCGCAGCCGCCAGCTGTCCTGGCTGCCGCGGGTGCGCGAGAGGCGCTCCTGCGGCGGATGCCAGAGGTGAGTCAGGTCCGCGGTCCCGCGCCAGCACGGGCCGAGCAGCGTCTCGAGCGCGAAGGCCCAGCACTCGTCCTCCTGCCCCCAACCTTGGAAGCGCGGGTCGAGCGGGATGTCGAGCAGGACCTGGCGGGGCAGCGCCAGCAGGCCTCCTCCGGGCATCCCCGGGTAGGGCGGCTGGTCGATCCCCACGCCGTCGGCGGCGAGGCGGTGGACGAGGAGGTGCGGGATCGCCCACGCGGCGCCGGCGAGGACCTCGTCGACCGCCAGCTGCAGGCCGTCGCACCAGACGTCGGCATCGGCGACGACGACGACGTCGACGCGGTCGTCGAGCTCGCGCGCGGCGGGCATCACCGCGTTGGCCTTGACCCATGGCCCCTCGGGCCCTCGGGCCTCGACGAGTTCCCAGTCGCGGTGCTCGGCGCGGTAGCGGCTAGAAACTATTTCGTAGGCGCGCTGGCGGTGCGAGCACCCGGGCCGCCATGGCACCAGGACCGCTACACGGGGCACGGGTCGAAGATCAGCTCGCGGTCCAGCGTGGGATCCGCGCACCAGAACCACTGGCGGTAGACGTCCTCGAGGGCCTCGGGGCCCTGCGCGTCGAGCAGCGCGCCGTACTGGCGCCAGTGGGCGCCCTGGTGGTCGGGCAGGTCGGTCGCCGCGTAGGCGGCCGCGCCGTTGCGGGCCTTTCGCACGAACTGCTCAGCGGAGCGGTAGGGGAAGTGGCGGACGACCAGCAGGCCGTCCTGGACGCCGGCGGGGTGATGGGCGCCGTGGTTGCCCTGCTCGATGACGACGTCGACGCGGGCCCGGCAGGCAACCTTGGGCAGCTCCCCACAGCTGCGTCGCCGCCAGCCGATCGCCTCGACGGGTGGGCCCGGCGGGTCAGCCGAGGTGGCGACGTGGTCGTAGATCTCGGCCGGCGCGATCGCGACGTCGACGGGGAGCCCGGAGAGGACGTCGGCGATGCGGCCGTGCGGCGAGTACCAGACCTCGTCGGCGTCCATGGGGACGATCCAGTCGGCGCCGGCGGCCGCGGCTCGGGCGGCCAGGGCGGTCATCTTCCGCGACTGGTAGTAGCCGGGCTCGGGATCGTCGATCAGCTCGACGTCGAGCCGCTCGAGGATCTCGCGGGTGCCGTCGGTCGACCCGTTGTCGGCCACGAGCACGTGGTCGACCTGGCCGAGCATCCGGGTGACGGTCTGCTCGATGATGTCGGCCTCGTCGCGGACCATCGCGACCGCCCACGTCTCAGTAGCCATGCCCTGCCCTGTCGTCGCCGATGTGGTGCACCCACGGCTCGCGGTGCTTGGCGCCCCAGAACGCGAACCGTGCCTGTGGGTCCTCGAGCAGCCGGTGAGTGAAGACGCCCTCGCTGAACTCGGTCTGCGGCCACCCGCGCTCGCACAGCCGGGCGCGGTAGAGGCTCGGGTTCGTCGAGAAGAACCGGCGGTGCTCGGTCCACACCGCGCCGGTCGCCGGGTCGTGCCGCTCGGTGTAGGAGTCGGGGTCCTGCTCGACGATCCCGCCCGCCGCGGCCTCCTGCGGGTTCCACGGCTGCCGCTTGAGCACGAGCTGGACGAGCTCGCGATGCGTGGCGAGCACGTGGCGCATGTGCTCGAGCGGGACCGGCCGGTTGAACGTGAAGTCCTGCTCGAGGTGAAACACCCAGTCGGCGCCGGTCTCGAGGACCTGCCGCCAGCCCTCGGCGATCGCGCCGGCGAACCCGAGCTCGTGACCGCGGTCGTCGACGTGAACGAGATACCGGCACCGGGGCAGCCGGTGGACGGCGCTCTTGAGCGTGGCCTGCAGGTAGTCGTCGCGGCCGTCGCTGATCAGCAGCAGGCAGACGTTCACGTGACCGGTTCCTGGTGGAGCTCGGGGAAGTTCGCGCGGTGGATCGCCTCGTGGGCCGCCAGGCGCTCGACCTGGGTGGCGCCACGGTTGCGGCTGTCGGGGCGCACGTGCGCGCGGTAGACGGCGTCGCGGATGAGCTCGAAGGTCGCGCCGTGCTTCCAGCAGCGCACCCAGGTGTCCCAGTCCTCTGACCAGGCGAAGTCGCGCCATCCACCGGCGGCGCGCAGCAGCTCGGTGCGGACCATGCTGCCGATCAGCAGCCAGTTCCCCGCCGGCAGGCAGTCGGCGGTGCAGTCGTGCTCGTGGCCGGCCACGCGGGGCTGCCAGAGCCGCTCGCGGCCTCCGCGCACATACCGGGCCATCGGGCCGCGGACATCGGTGGTGCCGGCGGCCATGGCCTGCAGGTAGCCGGGCTCGAGCTCGTCGTCGGCGTCGAGGTAGACGATCCACTCGGTCCGGGCCTGCTCGAGCAGCTCGTTACGCGCCTCGTGCAGCGAGTCGCCGTGGTAGGCGGCGACGACGTCGGCGCCGGCGGCGATCGCGCTCGGCCGGGCCCGGTCGTTGGCGAGCTCCCGCCACGACGGGTCGCCGAACGTCGCGATGGCGATCGTCACGTCCATAGCGGCCTCCTGGCCATGAAGATCCGGCGGCCGCGGCGCATCCGCTGGCGCTGGCGGGCGTAGAGCTCGTCCATCGGGGCCTTGCCGACCTGCGGGTGCAGGTGCTCAACCACCGAGTCGTGCGCGTGCGCGTAGGCGCCGCGGTGCCGGGCGGTCTCGACGAACTCGTCGTCGACGTACTCGTGCGGGTAGCCCTCGTGCAGCAGCCGGCCGGGCTCGTCGATCGTGCCGAGCTGTGAGTACCAGCGCGCGACGAGCATGTGCGTCGCGTGCTCGCCCCGTACCACCCGGGCGTTGCACAGATCGTTGGTGCCGACCACACCGACCTGGTCGCTGAGCAGCGCCGCGGCGCGGGGCAGCCAGCCGGGGTGGAAGTGCAGGTCGTCGGCGCCGAGGAACAGAAGCGGCTCGGCGGTGAGCGCGACACCGGCGTTGATCTTGCCGGCGTAGTTGCTCGCGAGCTCGACGAGGACCTGGCCGCCGGCGTCGGCGATCGCGTCGACCTCGGCCTGGTCGCCCGGGTCCGGGATGAAGTAGACCTGGTGGGGCTCCGGGGTGGCCGCGGCGATCGACTCCAGCAGCGGGCGCACGCGATGCGGCCGGCCCAGGACCGGCACCAGGATCGCGACCGGGCCCGTCACGAGTACAGGAAGTCGTAGACCTCGGTCGCCGTCGAGGCCGGCCGGCTGCTGGCGCTGTTCGACCCGAACACCGCGCGGCGCGCCAGACGTTCCTCGTGATCGGTGAGCTCGATCTGGCCGCTCGTGGCGTAGGTGCCGCTGCGGCTGTAGGCGCCGAGGCTCTCCGACCCGGACTTCAGCGCGCCCGGGTTGAGCACGACGCGCGCGGTGACCTCGATGCAGAGGATCCGCAGCATGGTCGGCACCGGGTCGAGGGTGTTGGCCCACTCGAGGTCCTTGTCGCAGGCCTCGGCGATCGCCCCGGTGGCGAGCACGAGCAGCAGGTCGACCTGGTCGGCCTCCGCGGTCGTGAGGGACTTGCCGAGGCGCGTCTCGACGTCACCGCGGGTCGCGAACGTCGCCTGATCGGTGACGAGAACGATGCTCAGATCGCCATCGGGCATTCGCGCTCCTTTTCGAGGTTGTCAGGCGGCCAGGGGCAGCGCCTGCAGTGCTGAGATGGTCGGGACGGGCCGCTGGCGGATCTCGGCGACGATCGCCAGCTGCGGGAAGCTGCGCAGGTAGACGGTGGTCACCTGCAGGTTCGCGTGGCGCAGCTGGCGCATGATCACGAACGTGCTCTTGCCCTCGAGGACGAGCTCGACGGCCAGGGCGTGGCGAAACTGGTGCGGTGCGATGCGCTTGCGGACCTCTGCCTTCTTGGCGAGGCGGCGCAGCGCGGCCCGGACGTTGGTCGCCGCCCAGTCCTGTCCGGCGGTCGGGCCGGCGGCGATGCAGAACAGCGGCCCGGGCGGCAGGGTCCGTCGGTGCTCGAGCCACGGGTCGAGGTAGGGCCAGACCCAGTCGTCGATGCCGACGAGGTCGCTGCGGCCGCCCTTGCCGTAGCGGACGAACACGGTCCCGCTCTCGCGGTCCAGGTCGCTGTCGGTCAGGCTCAGCGCCTCGCTGATCCGCAGCCCGGCGCGCCACAGGACGATGATCAGCGCGCGCAGCCTCCACCCGATCGGGTCGTTGCCGCACGCGCGCAGGAGCTTGATCGTCTCCTCGACGGTGGGCGGGTCGGGCGGGAAGCGGCGGCCCTTGACCGGGCTGGGCTGCCCGAGGCCGTGCCCGGCGCGCATGTGCTCGGGCAGTGAGCGGCCGCGCCGGTCGACGGTGCGGTACTTCGCCGGCTCGCGGACCCTGCGGTGACGCAGCTCGCTGTTGAGCTCGGCGATCGCCTGGTCGCAGACCTGGCGGGCCCGCTGGACGGCGTCGTCGGGGACCTTGCGACCGGCGAGCAGCGACGTCGCGGTGCGCAGGTGCTGCTTGGCGACGAACACGTGGTTCTCGCCGGCGCGCGGGGCGGCCTTACCTCCGCGGCCACGGGTACGGTTGGCCTGCATGGGAGCTATTCCTCCTGTGCCATGCCCCCGGGCCGTTACAGCGGTCGCGGGGGCGATCTATGGGGCCTCGGGAGCGTACGCGCGGCGGCGGGCCCCGGTCCGCTTTCTCAGCGGATGTTCGAGACCGCCACAGCCCTCTTCTCACGCAAAGCAGGCCAGGCGATCACAGCACGATCTCCCCGATATCGATCGCCAGCATCGAGATCTTGCCCTGCGTTGCCGGGGCGGTGACATCGGCCAGGATGCTCAGCCAGCCGGTGTGCGGGTAGCCGTAGTTCGGCAGGACTTGGAGCGGCACCCACGGTGTGTGCCAGATCGAGTCGAACGTCACGTCGAACGGCAGGTCGGCGATCGTTACGTCCGAACCGGACCCGAGGACCACGTCGCGCTCGTACAGCCGGACGGTGAACTTCCCGGCTGTGCCGGTGTTGATCTTGCCTCGGCACCGCAGCCGTGCGACGACGAACTTCCCGGCGATGTCCTCCGGTGTGAGCATGACAAGCGGCAGCCCAGTCGGCTCGGTCGGAGTCGTTGTCGACGGGGTTACCGACGTGCCGCCAGGGGTGCCCTGCCTAGCCCAACGCTGGACCCGTGGGCCACGAATCTTGCCCCGGACAACCTCACGAAACTGATTGAGGTCATAGCTGACCAGCAGCCCGAACTGGTTTTTCCAGTTGGTGACGGAGTAGTACTCCTCCAGTGAGAAGCCGCCCGCCAACTTGACCGGTGTGGCGAGCATGTGCAGCTCGTTGCGGTCCTTCATCGCCCTGGTGTCGAACACCGGCTCCCAGTCGCCGAGGTCGAGCTCCATGATCGTGCCCTCAACCCGGCGCCGGCCGGGGGTGACCTCGATCGCCCGGACAGTTCCCCGCAGCCCGTCGTGGCGGGTGCGGTAGACGATCCACACCTTGCCGTCAGTGCTGCACACGACGGCGGGACGGCTGATCCCGAGGTCAATGTAGCCGCCAGCGACGCTGAGATTCATCGTGAACGTCAAGTTGGTGACCTGCTCTGAATGCCAGGTCGTCCCGTCGAGGTAGTAGTGAAAAATCTGGGTGCCTGAGGCGTCGTTGAGGAGGTAAGCGAAGTGCGGCCGGCCCCGCGAGTCGACCTCCCCACCGCTCTGGTTGAGCAGCCCGCTGCCGCTGTCTGCGGTATCGACAATCTTCTCGGCGGACGCGTGGGTGATCGGCAGCGTGTACGCCGTGCCATCGCTCTTGTGCCACGTCACCCCGGCGTCGTCGGTGTAGGCGTAGCAGATGTCGTTGGTGGTGTCCGGAAGCCCACTGCCGCGCCAAGTGAACGAGACGTGGATGCGATCGCGGGCCTCATCAACGGCGATGTTGTTGAGGTAGGGCGACTCGTCGCTCGTCCTGCCGTCGAAGATCAGCGGCCCACGGACCCAGGTGTTCGCTGTCGGGTCGGTCTGCTGGTAGAGGTACTCGTCGGCGTCGCCGCTGGACCCGTCGCGCATGAACATGATCGTCTGACCGGTGCTCAGCCGGACAACGGTCGGGTAGGAGGCGTTGAAGGCGTCCGGGACGCTCATCGTCGTCCAGGCGGAGATGTCACCGGGGTTGGTCGACCGGACGCCCTTGAATGCATCGACGCCGTGGAAGTTGGCGGTAACGATGATCCGCCCGGTGCCATCCACGAACACACGCGGGCCGTAGTGGAAGTTGTCACCGATCGGGCTGCCGAGCGGATTGCCGCTGACCGTGGAAAGATCGAACGTCGTCCATGGCCCATCGGGGGTCGACCCGTTGGAGAGGGTGCGCTTGCCGATGACCGGTTTCTTGGCCGTGTTGACCCAGACCGCGTACTGGACCCCGTTCTCCGTGCAGACGTTCGGGCTGAAGGCGTTGCCGTTCCAGTTGTACGCCCCGTTGAGGAACGCGGGCAGCCGGGAGCTACTGACCGGGGGTTTGGCGGGATCGGTTTTCTTGACCGCTGCTAGTGCGGCGGCGCCGAGTGCCTCGCCCATCAGGCGGTGGTGATGCGGTAGTAGTCCACGTCACCGGCCAGGACGATGTTGCCCGCCCCGACGATCCGGCCGCCGAAGTCCTCCGAGTAGGGGAAGTCGGTGGGGCACTGGTCGGCGGCCTGGCCGGGGATCGTGACCGTCACCTGACCACCCGAGGACGGCATCACGAGGATGCTGTGCAGCTTCTCTCCGGCCGACAATGAGACGGTCCCGGCAGTGGTCCCACGGTGAACCGTGTCAGGCCCCGTTTCCACCAGGAGGGGGCTGCCGAGGGCGGTGATGAGCGACTGCAGCTTGGTCTCGACGGTGTCGAGGTAGTCGCGGACCTGGATGAGCGTCGCTTCGCTCGAGGCGCCGGTGGAGGGCAGGCGGTCGCGGACCGAGGTCATCAGCGTCTCGAGCCCGTCGACGAACGCAGCGATCGTCGTCGCCAGGTCGGTGTGGAGCTGGTCCAGTTTCGTGTTGCCTGACGTCGCCAGCGTCTCGAGGCCGTCGACCAGGCCGGCGAGCGTGGTGCCGAGAGCTTCGAGCGTGTCGGTGTTGAGGTCGATGTCGCCGAGCTTGATGTCGACGTCGCCGAGGGCCTCGGTGAAGACGTCGATCAGGTCCTGCAGCGTGAGCGTGCGCAGGGTGCCGTCGTCGTTGACCTGCAGCGCGTATGAGACGGTCACGCGGTGCCTCCTTCCTTGGGCTGAGGCGTGAAAGAACGGGGACGGCCGGCGCCACGCGGGCGCCGGCCGTCAGGCGGCTCGGTTAGGAGCCGATCTGGACGTCGAGCTCGACGGCGTGCTCCTTGCGGAGCGTCTTCTTGCCGTAGAGGAAGTCGACGGAGACGATGTCCTGCTTCTTGTCGATGTCGTAGCTCTGCACGACGCGCAGGCCGAGGCCCTTGAAGTTCTCGACCGCCATCTGGTCGGCCGGGAGCCCCATGGGCTTCTCGAGCGTGCGGGTCACGAGCGCGACGGCGTCGCGGTGCCAGGCAACGCCGTCGGCGCCACCCTTGTCGCCGGAGCCGTAGCCCAGGCCCTGCGTCTCGTAGGTGTCGAAGCCGAAGACGCGGCCGAGCGCGCCCTCGCGGAGGGCGTCGGTCCAGCCGGACTTGTCGGCGGCGACGAACAGCTCCTCCTGCAGAGCCTTGCCAGCGGCCTCGGGGGAGAACGCGGCGTAGCGGTTCGACGTCGGGGCCTTCGCGCGCGCCAGCTTCGCGCGGGCGCCGGTCTCGCCGACGAACACGTTGCTGACCTTGCTCGAGGACCAGGTCGCCACGCCACCGCCGCCGCCGGTGTTCGCGGCGTCGACGAGCAGCTCGGCGAGCACGCCGTCAATCTCCTGGACGATCGCCTCTGCGGCCGGCACGAGGAACCGGTCGCGGAAGTTGTCGATCGTCAGCGTCAGGTCCTCGGTGGTGATCGGGAACGAGACGTCGAGGATGGTGTCGAGCGTGACGTCGGTGGAGCTCTCGGCCGCGTTCTGCAGCGTCAGGCCCGCGTCGCGGTCGTACTCGTGAGCGGTGAACGTCGTGGGGGTGCGGATGGTGACGGTGTCACCCTGCTTGCCCCCGAACTCCTTGTCGAAGTCGCGGTGCACGAGCGCCGCGAAGATCGTGGAGTTGTAGAGGACCGCGAGCGCCTCGCCGGCGATCACGGTCGGCTTGATGAGCGTGTGAGCCATGGCGACTCATGCCTTTCTTTCGGGTGTAAGGGGAGCCGCCATGCGGCGGGGCTGGCGCCTGCTGGGCGCTACTTCTTGTCCTTCTGCAGGCGGGCGAAGCGCTCTTCGGGCGACAGGGACTCCTCGTCCTTGCCGGCTCCGGAGCCCTTGCCGCCGTCGGCGCTCCCGGCGACCTTCCCGGCGCCGGCGTTGCCGCCGTCGCTGGTGGCCTTCAGGTGCGGCTTGCGCTCGAGCAGTTCGATGAGCGCGGTCTTGAGGGCGTCGGTCTGCACCTTGCCCTCTTCGTTGAAGATGTCGTCCTCGTCGACGTCGCCGGCCTTGATCGCGCGCTGGATGTGCAGCAGCGCGTCGTCGGGGTCGGCGAAGCTGACCTTGACGTCCTTGTCGCCGTCCTTGACGGTGATCCCGTTGGACAGGCGCGTGACGGCGACCTCGAGTCGGTCTTCGCGCAGCTCGGCGATCGCCTCGGCCTTCGCCGTGGCGGCCGCTTCCTCGCGCGCCTTCGCGACGGCCTTCTCCTGGTCGCTGGCGCCGGCGTCCTCGAGCTCCTTGAGCCGGGCCTCGAGCTCGCCGGCCTTCTTGCTGGCCTCCTTGGCGCGACGCTCGTGCTTGCGCGACTGCTGCTTCCAGTCGACCTTCTCCTCGCCGGAGTCGCCTTCGCCGCCGGCCGCGGACTCCTCCTCGGAGCCTCCTTCGCCGCCGGCCTCCTCCTCGCCGGAGCCACCCTCGCCGGCGCCCTCGCCGTCGTTCGTGGGGTGGCCGGACTGGCGGATGCGCTCCCTGATCTCGGGCCAGCGCGTGTGCTCGAGCTCGAGCAGCTCGCGGAGCCCCTCGGGGAGCAGGTACTTCGGGTCCATGCGGACTCTCCTTGGGTGGGCCGCCGTGCGGCGGCGTTTAGGCGGCCAGCTGTTGCTGGCCGGTGAAGTCGTGTTGCGCGTCGACGAGGACGGGGCCGAGCTCGCCGTGCTCGCGCACGGCCGCGGCGATGCCATCGCCCTCGATTGGGACATCGAGGTCGTTGCGGCGGTTACCGGTGAACTCGTGCCGGTTGGAGCCGGTGATGACGTCGACGCCGCATCCACAGTTGTTGTGGATGGGCATCAGGTCCTCGGTCGTGTAGCGCTGGCCGGAGACGAGCTGGCAGAACGCGCAGGCGCCGCCGTCGGGGACCCGGGCGTAGCCGACGATGCGGTCGTCGGCCTGGCCTGCTTCGCGCAGCGTGGTGCGCATCGCGAGCTGCACGTCGGTGCCCGCGGTGCTGCGCAGGCGGGCGAGGCCCTGCTCGACGGCGTCGGCGTAGTCGGCGCCCTGCTTGAGCGCGCTCCAGACGGTGACGAACGGCCGCCGGTAGACATCCTCGGGCGGGGTGCCGTTGCGGACGGCCGCGCCGGTGGCGCGCGCCGGGTTGACGCCGAGGGGGCGGCGGCCGAGCTCGCGGGCGAGCCACGCGTCGGTCAGCGCGACCGAGTGGCGCTGGGCGCCGGCGACGAGCGGGAGCGCCTGGCGCAGGAACGTGGGGACGTCCTTGTCGTCGTAGCCGAGGAGGTTGCGCCAGATGACCTCGACGCTGCGCTGGGTGAGGTCGCGCAGCTGCTGCTGGGCGACGATGTGCGCCTCGGCGAGTTGGGTCACGCGGTTGTGGTCGACGTGCTCGAGCCGGCGCCGTTGAGCGCGGCGTTGAGGACCTGGCCGATGCTGCTGCTGGCGCCCTCGGCCTGCCAGCGGCTGATCTGGTCCTGGTTGGCGTTGAGCGCGAGCTCGGCGACGACGGTCCACGGCAGCCCGGTGCTCGAGAGCTTCGTCGCGGCGTCGGCGCGCTCGGCGAGAGACCGCGACTCGGTGTCCTTCCAGCCGAGCTGGGCGCGCGGGCTCAGCGGGGTCTGGTTGGCGACCATGCCGCAGAGGCGCAGCGTCTCCTCGTGGCTCTCGCCGAGGCTGGGCTTGTAGTCGCCGTTGACCTTGGCGTGCAGCGAGCCCTCGTTGGCGCGGATGGTGTCGGCGGCGATGTTGCTCATGCCGCCGGCGAGCGGGAAATAGTGCCGCGGGGTCCGGGTGATCGTCGCGAGCTGGTCGAGCTCGGGGTAAATCGCGAGGTTGCTGCGGTCGGCCGCCTTGTACTCGGCAATCTTGGCCTCGGGGTCTTCGAGCTGGAAGATGCCGTCGGCGTTGACGTCGAAGGGCGGCAACGGGTTGTTGTCGTCGTCGCGGAGGATCTTGTCGCCGATCACGCCCCGCAACGGGAAGCCCATCCAGAACGCGACGACCAAGCCGAGGAAGGTCAGGAGGTTGATCCGGTCGATCAGGCCGGTGCAGTTGGCGAACTCGCCGCGCGCGTAGCCGAGCGACCCGGGCTTGAGCCGGCGGTTGATCGCGTACTCGACGACCGGCACCGTCTCGAGCGGGTTGGCCAGCGGCCACTGCTCATCCTCGACCTCTCGGATCTCCCACTGGGTGCCCGGGCCGCCGCTGGAGTTCTTCGCGCCCTGGTACTTGAAGATCCCGTCGGGCCGGTAGAGCGTGGCCATCGGCCGGGAGAGCTCCTCGTCGACCCAGCGGCGTAGCGCCGCGACGCGGTGGCGGCGGCTGCCCTCCCGGTACTGGACGATCATCTGCTCGCTGCTCTCCAGCGAGATCTCCGGGACGCTCGGCTCGTCTTCGCGGCCCCAGACGAGGGTGTAGGCGCGGCCGGTCACCAGGGCGCTGTGATGAAGCAGCCGTGACTCGGCGTCCATCATGTTGTCCTGCCAGAACCCCCAGGCGGCCTCAGCGACCTCGTCCTCGGTGTCGGTGATGCCGGAGACCTCGAGACGGTCCAGGCTCGAGCCGACGACGAGGCTGCCCCAGGGGGCGTCACTCATCGGCATGAGCATCTTGTAGGCCTTCGTCAGCTTGGACTCGACGATCGCCTTGGGCAAGGGGCAGGGGCCCTCGTCGTAGCCGTTGAGCAGTCGGGCGGTGCGCGCGCGGGTATCGAGCGCGCTGCAGAGCCTGGTCAGCTGACCCAGGTTCGGGATGTCGGGCACTGGTCACGCTCCTCCGGGTCACCAGGACGCCCGGTCGTACTTCGGGGGTGGGTTCAGGGCGCCGGCGGCGATCGCCGCGCCGCGCGCGATCCAGGAGAGGACGGCGGCCATCGCGAGGTCGATCTTCTGGGGTGACTTCGCGGTGGCCTTGCCGATCAGCCAGAGGAAGCTGCGGTCGTCCTCGTCGCGGATGTTCGTCGGGCGCTTGACGCTGTTGCCGATGTGCCGGACGAGCATCTCGTCGCCGCTGTGGCTCATCACGCCCGGGCGCATGTCGGTCTTGAAGTCGCGCAGCGCGAAGGCCATCTGGCGGCGGTTGTTCGTCCACCACTCGACGACCTTGTCGGAGCCGTAGTTGCCGGCCCAGCGGTTGAGGTCGTCGCGGTAGTGCGGCGGGTCGGCGTTCATCCGCCAGACGTCGTAGGTCGCGAACGCTTGGTCGACGGCCTCGTTGACCTCGTCGATCGGCACATCCCACTCGTCGTCCTCGGCGAGTTCGGGCGGCCGCTCCCACTTGCCGAGCACGTCCTGGAAACCGTGCTCGACGTCGGTGGCCACCAGGCCCGTCGCGTCGCGTGTGAGAGATCCATCGAAGCCGAGCGTGATGAGCCGGCCGGGCTCGAGCTGCAGGTCCTCTGTCTCGAGGGTCTTGTAGAGCTCGAGGTCGAACGCCTTGTCGGCGCCAGCGACGAGTCGGTTGCCGAAGAAGCGCTCCGCCTGCGCGGGGTCGGTCTGCAGCAGCTCGGCGGCCTCGGCTTCGATCGCGTCAAGGGGGACCCAGCGCGATCCCGCGTATACATGCCGGTGGATCCGCCGGCGCTCAGCCTTGTTCTTGTAGCTGAGCTTCGCCGGGGCCTGCGGGTGGTAGCGGAAGATGTCGCCGGTGGCCGACTCGGCGGTGCGCTGCGCGACGCTGCCTTCGCCGGGGTCCCAGGCGTTGGTGGTTTCCTCGGCGCGGCCACCCATCCCGGCCAGGCCTCGGCGCTGGGTCTCGGCGACCTTGACCATGCCGGTCTGCGGGGTCCACAGCCCGGTCTCGTCCTGCGGACAGAAGGTGACGCGCTGGCCGAGCCGCGATCGCGCGTTTGAGGTGACCGCGGCGATCTCGCCGTTGCCCGGGAGGCGGATGAACTCCTCGCCGGTCTTCGGGATCAGCTCGTGCAGCGGCCCGCTGTCGATCATCGGGCGCAGCGCGTCGTAGATGTTGTCGGTCTGGTCCTCCGACGTCGCCGTGATCTGGATCAGCGGCGTCGGCCACGACCGGCCCATCGGCTCGCCCGGCCGGTACTCGTAGATCCAGCCGCAGCCGCAGCCGTGGTCTCGGCAGTCCCAGCGTTCGCCGCCCTTCGCCCAGCCGGCGAACAGCGCGGGCCCGACGGCCTCGATGCAGATGTGCGCCGAACTGTAGGGCGCCTTGCCGGCCTTCTGGGGCAGGACGACCTGGCCGCGGCGGTAGTAGAACGCCGGCGCGAGCTGCCCGAACTTCGCTTCCGGGCGGACCCGGTAGAAGTTCAGCAGCGACCAGAGCTGCCAGTCGACAAGGATGAACGGGTCGCCCTTCTCGAAGCCGTCCGGGATGACGCAGTGGGCTTGTGCCCAGTCGGTCGCGACCCAGAGCGTCGGGAAGTCGACGACGAACCCGTCAGCCTCCGCCACCGGCGATCACCTGGAAGCGGTCCCGCGTCGACGGCGCCGCCGGGGCCTTGCCGGGCTCGGCCGGCTCGATCGCCGCGGTGGCAATTCGCCACCGGTTGCGCGCCAGGCCGGTCGCGGAGATCCCGAGCGCTTCCTGCATGCGGACGATGAGCGTCCGCAGGCTGGTTGCCGCGTGGCGGTCCTCGCCTTCATAGAGGCAGCGGACGTAGAGCGCGACCTCGACCTCCTGGCCGTTGCGCTCCCACATGATCGCCTGGGGTCGCGTCCACTCGGCCTTCCAGATGGTGAGCTCGCGCTTGGCCGGCTTGGACAGCGGGAACTTCGGCGGGTCACCCGGGCGGCCGTCGGCCGGCAGCGTGATCCAGTCGCCGTCGTCGCGGATGCGACGCAGCGCGTTGGGTTCCGGCGCCGGGCCAGAGCGCGATCGTGCGCCTCCCTTCGCCATCGGGTCCTCCTCGGCCGTGCGGCCAGCGCGAGCGCCCTGCGGCGCCCGATCGGGAAGTTCTGAACTTGACGGACCCCCGAGGCGCAGCCCTCACCGGTCCCCGTGACGACCGGTGCGGGGGGCACCCCCCAGGGTGTTGTGCTCGGGACTGACCTGCTCGAGCGTCGGCGGCGTCACCCCGAACTGCGAGTAGCCGGCCGCCATCATCACCGCCTCGAGCGGCGTCTTGCAGACGACGATCAACGGCTCGCCCGTCTCGGCGGCGTCGGCCGCCAGGTCGAACGTGGTCAGCGCCGGCCCGCGGAGCTCGCCACTCTCGAGGCGCGCGGCGATCGCGCGAAGCAGCGGCGCGTCGCGGCGCTGGAAGCGCAGGCCGATGTGGTGCTGCTGCTGCATCAGGATCTCCTCGAGGCCGCGGCCTCGGCTTGCGTCTTGGCCTGGTGGCAGTCGACGCAGATGCCTTGCAAGTTGGAGAGCGAGTGGTCGTCGCCCCTCTGGATGTGGTCGACCTCGACGGCGAGCGCGAGGCCGCGGCAGACACGGCGGTCCTGGCAGACGACGTCGCGGGCGAGGACACTGCGACGTCGGCGCCTCCAGTCCGACGGCAGTCGGGAGCGCCGGGTGCTGTCAGCCCACGCCACCTTCGGGTGATCAGGGCAGGGCTCGAGGTGTGGGCAGCCGGCCTGCCCGCACGCCTTGGCGGCGCGCACTACTGCAACCCGTTGCTGCTGCGGTTGCCGCGCATCATGCGGTCGACCTGCTCCTCGGTCGGCTCGCTGCGGTAGGCACCGAACTCCTCGTCGAGGCCGAGCTTGCGGCGGGCAGCGCGGACGGTGCGCTCGCTGACGCGCATCATCGTCGCGGCGTGGCGCGCTGCGATCCCGTCGTAGGCGCGCACTCGCACGACGAACCTCACCGACGGTTGGCGCGGCGGGCCCGACGTGCGGCACGGTTGGCGGCGTGCCTCTTGCGGGAGCGACGCAAGGTGCCCGCGCCGTCGAGGTGGGTGTAGCCGAAGACGGTGGTGGCGTCGAGGGCGATCGCGAGGTTCGCCTCGAGCAGCTGCTGGCAGTTCGCGCCAGCGCGACTCATCCCGCGCGAAGAGGACGGGGTTGTGGATGCGCAGCTCGGGGACCGCGTCGATCGCCGACAGCACTGCAGCCGCAGATGGCATGTTCACCTCTTGGGTGTGGATGGGCGCTCGAGCTGCTGCTCGAGCACGGCGAGCTGCTCGTCCTTGGCCTTCTGCTCGCGCGCGTACTTGGCCCGGCGCGATGTCCGAGCCTGCGGGGTCTCTGCCTTCAGCCACCGCTCGAAGTCGGCGTGGCTGGCATCGCGTGCGGTGATCGCCTCGGCGTTGCCGATGTACGACGTCGCCTCACCGCACACCCGGCAGTTGCCGTGGTAGGCAAGCGGCCAGTCGATGCCGCACGTGGAGCAGCGCCGCGCGGCCATCGCTCAGCGCTGGTCGCGCTCGCGGTCGATCGTCGGCATGACCTCGGCGAAGAGCCGGCCGCACTGGAAGCCGAAGGAGAAGGACACAACCGGCGACGACGAGGTCGATCACGAACGTACTGAGCATCAGGTCCTCCTCGAGCGGCGCTCGAGCTTGGGAAGCCGGGCGTGCCGGCGCACCGGGCGCGGCCGCCGCCAGCCAGCCGCGCTCTGCACCGCGGACGGCCGCCACTTCGCGGCGCCGCGGGCTGTCGGGATCCCCTCCTCGGTGAGCTGGTCGGCGATCGCCTGCAGCGTCATCCCCGAGTCGCGCATCCCGCGGATGCGGTCGGCGAGCTCGGGCCGGTCGGACACCGATGGCCGGCCGGTCGGCTGGCCCTTCGCACGCTTGGCAGCGAGGCCGGCCTTTGTGCGCGCGGCGATCGTCTCGCGCTCCCACTCGGCGATGACGACGATGATCTGCGCGATCATCCGGCCGCCCGGCGTCGAGGTATCGACGTTGACGTCGAGCGCGACGAGCGTGGCGCCGGCAGCGTCGAACCACTCGAGCAGGTCGCCGAAGTCGACGACGCTGCGGGTCAGGCGGTCGAGCTTGGTGACCACCAGGCCGTCGGCCTCGCCCGTGGCGATCGCGCGCAGTGCGCGCTGCAGGCCGGGCCGCTCGAGCGTCGAGCCGGAGATCCCCTCGTCACGGACGAGCTCGAGGAGATCCCAGCCGCGCAACTCGAAGGTGCGGCGCAGCTCGAGCTCCTGGGCATCGAGCCCGTAGCCGACGTCGGCCTGCTCCTCGGTGCTGACGCGCAGATAGGCGATCAGTCGCACGACCGTCGCACCTGCGCGACGAGCTGCCCGTCGACGCTGATCGGGATCTCGACCGCGTCGACGTCGATCGCCTCGAGGCGCGCGAGCTCGGCGCGGATGCCGGCGAGCTGCGCCTCGAGCTCCTGCTCGCGGTAGCGCAGCTGCGCGACCCGGTGGTGGCGGTAGTGCATGAGAGGAGGGGATCCGCGGCCCGGGCGTCGTGGCCCAGGCCGCGGAGATGGGCGACGCAGACGCCCCGCTGCGTACAGCGCGGGCGTTGCGTACAAGAAGAGGTGCCGGCGTTGCGTACGCGATCGCCGCAATAGTCCGGCTATAGCCGGGGTACCGCGCCGGCCCGTCTAGCTCGCGTTGCGTACGCGGCGAAGGCCGTCGATCGCGCGCTGGAGCCGCATGCCAGCCCGGATGGCAAGCATGAACGAACGGGGCGCCGTGGCTGCCAGCTTCGCGACAGCATTGGTCGCCCGGCGCAGCGCGACGACCTGGTCGTCGGCTAGCCGGATCGTGAGGGTGGTGCTCGGCGGCATTAGCGGACTGGCTCGACGGCGTCGTGGCGCTTCGGCCCGTCGACGAGCTTGGTGGTCCAGCGGTCGTACGGGCGGCCGGCGCTGATGTGCTCGGCCATCGCCGGGGTGACGGGGTGGCCGGCGAGCTTGTAGTCGCGCAGCTTGAAGAAGTCGCCGCTGACCGACGGCGAGACTCGGATAGTTATCCCACCCGCCGAGCCGACGAGGACGCCCTTGCCGGCGTCCTTCGGATCCTCGCTGGGGACGAGCCGCGGCTTGTAGCGGGCGCGCAGCTGCTTGACCGTCTCCTCCGCGATCTCGAGCGCGGCCTTCAGCTTGGCTACCTCGACGTCGGCGTCGTGCAGCTGGCGAGCCTGTGCGGCGCTGAGCTTCTTGGTGGCGGTCGCGGTGCTCACTGCTCGAGGTCCTCTTCCTGGTCTGGCGGCGGGATGCTGCAGATGATGTTGGCGAGCGCGACGGCCTCGTCGATCGCCGCGGCGCGCAGCTCGTCGAAGCACATCGTGTGGCGCAGCTCGTCGACGCGGGCCCGGGCCTCGTCGAGGTCCGGGAAGTCGCTGTTCTCGCGCGCGACGCGTGTACCGGTCAGCAGGTCGACGAGACCGCGGGCGGTGAGGTCGACCTCGCGTCGGCGGTTGTTGCGGCGTATGCGCTCGGCCATAGAGAGGGGGCGGCGGCTCGCGGCCTGAGGGGAGGAGAGAGACGGTGGACGTCTCACGCCGCGAGCCGCCTTGTCACACCGTCGACGTCGTCGAGCGTGTGGACGATCATCACGTGGTTGAGCCTCATCGCCGCGCATCGCAAGTGCCCGATCGCGATGTCGAGGTGCTCGACTTGCGGGGCGTCGCGGTGGACCGGTGCTCGGGCTGCGCTAGCGGCGCTGAGGGCGTCCGTGGCCAGCACTCGCGCTCGATCCGTGGTGGCGAGCAGGTCGGCAAGCGGTGAGCCCGCGCCGAACATACGTGCGATGGTACCTGAGGTAGTTGTCACTGCAACTTCCCTGCAAGTTCGAGCACAGCGGTGGTCGGCCCTTCGCCGCGGCCGACGTCGCCGGCATAGCTCCAGGCTTCCCAGGAACCGCGCGCAACGCGCCGGATCGTGAAGATCTCGTCCTCGTCGACGCGGCGCTCGAGCAGAAGGATCGCGGCCTCGAGTGTCACAGTGAGGGCTCCAGGCGTGGCCGGCGCCGACCACCGCCGGCGCCGTGCGACCAGCGGGCGCCCTGGGCGCCGTGCAGACGCTCGAGCGCGCCCTCGCCGAGGTCGCTGGCGACCGTGCAGTGCTGACGATGCCGCAGCTCGTCGCGGTGCTGGCTGCGGATGAGGAGCTCGAGCTCGTGGGCGTCCTCGGGGTCGAGCGCGTTGAGCGCGTCGACGTCGGCACCGGTCAGCCCCGGGAAGCGTCGATGGACCTTCCCACTACTCCTCACCTCGCCGCCAGGGTTCTGTTTCACAGCTGGCCCATCGCGATCCGGTCAGCCCACATGCGCAGGTAGCCGGCACGCGTCCCGTCATCGACCTCGAGCGCCTGCTCGAGCAGTTCGTCGGCCGCCGCGACGCAGTCCGCGCGGTAGAGCTCGTCGAGGTACCGGGTGACCGGATTCATCGCGCGGCGCATCGCGGCACGCTGCTCGGTCATCGCGTCCGCGACGCGCCCGGGCGTCTGCACCATGGTCACGCCGCCGCCCGCCAGGGACGCACGTGGACGATGTCGGGGCGCCGCTGCTCGGGCAGGCAGACCTCGCACAGCGCGCTCTGGCGCTCCGGCCGGCTGACGACGCGGCCGCGGCCGCGGATGTAGCGGTAGCGGGCCCGGAGCCGCACACGCGGGCGCAGCCCGCAGATCAGGCATGCCTCAACCTGGCTCTTCGCCGGCGCCGGCGGCTGGGCCTCGCCGCCGAGCTCGTCGAGGATGAGGTCCAGCAGCCCGCTCGCGCGCCGCCAGGCCGTCGCCGCGCTCGCCTTCAGCAGCTTCGCTATCTCGCCGGCGGTGTGGCCATGGACGCGCAGCTCGAGCGCGAGCTCGGCCTCGGCCATCCGGCCGCGCTCGAGGACACGCTCGCGCGCGGCGTGGACGTCGTTCCACTCGGCGATCGTGAACAGCGGGTCCCACTCCTGGTGCGTCGTGGGCGACCCGGGCCCGTCGTGCGTGCAGCGCGCGAGTGAGTCGGGCTGGCAGGCGTCTTCGTCAACGGCGTCCTCATGAGCGAGGGACAGCAGGAACGCGACGCGGCCACGGGTGTAGACCGGGGACGACAAGTGCACCCCTCGCATCGACGGCCGCGGCCACCAACGCAAACGGCCTCCCCGAATGTGGGGAGGCCGCCTGCCCTCTGTGAGGAGAAGCGCTCCGCGCGGGTACTTCGCGGAGCGTGGTGTCAGGACCGTTCGATCGCACCACCTCCTCGAGCGAAGTCGCGTGTCTTGAGCTTGGCCATGCGGCCGTCTGGGTGGTGCCAGACGATCCCCTCGATGAAGCCGAACCCCTCTCGGGGCTCGAGCCTCCGCCTCAGCCCTTCGTAGCTGAGGTCGGGAACCTCGAGGACCTCGGCCGACGCATGAGCGACCAGGACGTGCCGCGCGTAGTTCTCGGGGTTGCGGTTGACACTCGGGCCACAGAGCTCGTAGGTGCCGATCGCCCAGCCGACGTCGACACCGACCGCCTCGAGCCAGAACTTGTGGAACGGCGACTGCGCGATCGGCTCCCAGCCCACGGTCTTGCCGGTGTTCTCGTCGGTCGCGATGGCCTGGAAGTGCTCCGGTGCCTCCTTGCCGGGCTTGACCTCGCGACGCGCCCACCAGCGGCCGTCGTACATGACACACGTGCCGTCGTACTTCCTGGTGGGCACGCCCTCGCCGGCGAGCACCCACTCGCAACCGGGAGTGACCTCGGGCAGCACGCGACGCATGTCGTCGGGGTCGCGCGCGAACAGCGTCGGGATCTTCTTCATCAGACCGCGTTCACTCTCACGCGGGCGATGTACGCTCGCAGCTCGTCGGGCAGAGGCCCGCTGTACGGCACGCCGCCGTGGTTGGCCCTGCCTTCGATCATGTCCAACGCGATGAGCGTCCCGTCCTCGAGGCCTCGGCGGTACTCGTCGCGCATGCGCTGCCGGGCGAGCTCGGCGTAGACGATCCTGACGTCGGCTACAGGCTTCCCCGCGTCATAGGTACGGCCGCTGCGACGGAACCACGACCCCGATACCGCCTCGACCGCGACGACCATCGTCGTGTTGATCCAGATCGTCTCGTGGGTCGCACTGCTCTCGAACGGCACGAGCTCCACTCGACGTGACCGGGCCTCGTCGATCTTCACGACGATGTCGCCGGGGGCGCCCTTGACGATCACCTTCTGCCCGGGCTGCAGCAGCACGCGGCTAAGCACACGGCACCCCCTGCGCGCACATCGCGCGCACATCGGTTCTGTCACGCGAGTGCACGCGGGCGTCCGCCGGTGCGGTCGGATCGCCCGGCTGCGCGGGAATTAAGTGCGCCCGGGTGAGCCCGGGTGTACTGTCGTGACGCGCCGCCGCTTCGCTCGTAATGAAGAGGTCGCCGATGCTCACGCGTCTTCCAGTCGCGAGAACGACGAGACCGAGGCGAACCGGTAGGGCTCCCCGAGTTTGTCCCGAGGGACGACGACCTCCGCGTCGGGAAATACGACGCGCGCCTCGACGCTGATGTAGTGGCGCCGCCGCTTGGCGAGCACGTTGTCCTGCATGCCCCAGAGGTCTGCGAGCCAGCGTCGGCGGAAGCCGTCGGGCAGCGAGGCGACCAGGTGGTGGCGCCAGGTTGGGAAGTGGGGCTCCTCGACGATCTCGAGCTCGTCGCGAGCGCGGCGACCGAGGACGTGCGTGTTGACCTCGTAGACGAGCCGCTCGAGCGCGTCGTGCTCCCAGCGCCGCAGTTCGCCATGCCTCATTGCGTACGGGGAGAGCGCGAAGCGGAATCGAAACCGGAGCTGCTCGAGCTCGAGGACCGCGTCCGTCGAGAGCTGCGGGAAGCGGTCAGGCACCGGCGAGCTCCGGGAGGGTCAGGCGCACAATCCGCGCACACCCCTGCGGGAACGTGAGGGAGCTCGGGGCTACGTCAGGGCAGGTCGGTTGGCCGGTGGGTGCAGGCGTTTCGTGCCCTCTCGTGCCCTGCCGTTCCCTGTCGTTCCCGGCCTGTCGGACCATGGTAAGGAAGGGGTCGCCGGTTCGAGTCCGGCAGAGGGCTTTCCACGAAGACCCTGCAAGCGCAGGGTCTTTTTGTTTCTCGGGCCTGACCCCTTCACTGCACCGGGTCAGCTACCGGGTCAGGAACTCTGGTCCTGAGCAGTCCGTTCGCGAACACCGGGGTGCATGCTGGAGGGGGAGTCGAGGGCCGCTCGCGCGACAGGAAGAGTGGAGGGGTCGCACTTTCCGTCGGGACTTGGCCCGCTCATGCGACGTCTCTATTGGAGGCGACTGCATGAGTCACGAGCAGCTTGGACTGGACCTGAAGGCGCCCGCGGACGAGCCGCGGTTCTCGGTGGAGTACCTGACGATCGCGGAGGCGGCGCGGAAGGTGCGTTGCTGCGAGCGGACCATCCGCCGCGCGATCGACAGCGGCGAGCTCCGCGCCGGCCGCGTGCGCGGCGGTGGAAGCAAGCGCGGTGGCTTTCGCATCCGTGCCGTCGACCTCGACGACTGGTTGTTCCGCGATGCCTCGTAAGCCGGCGGAGCCCACCATCGAGACGCGGACCTACAAGCTCGCTGACGGCAGCGTCACGACGACCTGGTCGGTGAGGTACTTCGACGCGTCGGGCAAGCGCCGCCGGATCCGCTGCGAGTCGGTCGAGCAGGCGGACTACGAGCGTGCGCGGCTCGTCCTCGCGCAGTCGCAGAACGGAGGCGCGCCGCCGGCTGTTCCCGCCGCCGAGCTGGCGGCAGCAGGACTAACGGTCGCGGAGTTCTGGACCTCGTGGATCGCCGACGCCCGCACCCGGCTGCACCGCAAGACGATCCGCGACTACGAGCGCACGTATGGCAAGCGGGTGGAGCCGCGCTTCGGGCCGATGCCCCTCGACGCCGTCAAGCCGCGGATGGTCAGCGAATGGCGGGCCGAGCTGGTCGCCGAAGGCACCGGGCCCGAGGCGATCCGCCGCGCGATGACGCTTCTGCAGGCGATGTACACCGTCGCGATCGAGTGGGGCGAGGCGACGGCCAACCCCGTGAGCGTCGTGCGCAAGCCCAAGCAGGGACGCCGACGAGTCGTGCATCCAATCGCGCCGGAGGGCGTCGAGCGCCTGCGTGCGGAGCTCAACCGCGACGGCGACCTGCGATCCGCGGCGCTCGTGAGCGTCCTCGCCTACGCCGGGCTGCGACCCGGCGAGGCGCTCGGGCTTGAGCTCCGCCACATCCGTCAGCAGACGATCCTCGTCGAGCAGGCGGTCAGCGACGGCGAGCTGAAGGTCCAGAAGACCGGACGCAATTACCGCACTGTGGACCTGCTGAGTCCACTCCAGTCCGACTTGGCCGAGTGGTGCGAAGCGGCCGGGATCACCAACCCGACGACGTTGCTCTTCGGCCGCGCAGACGGCCGGCCATGGCGGACCGACGACTGGAACAACTGGCGCAACCGCCGGTTCTTCCCATGCGCCTCGGACGCCGGCCTCGGCCGGCCGCGTCCGTACGACCTGCGCCACTCGTTCGCGTCGCTGCTGATTCGCGAGCAGAAGACGTCGATCGTCGAGCTCGCCGACCAGCTCGGCCACGCACCGACGATGACGCTCGACACCTACTCGCACGTCTTCGCCGAGCACCGTCGGCAGGAGCCCGTCGACATCACCGAATGGATCCTGCGGGCCCGCGAGGAGGCCAGGAACGGTGCCTAGCCCGTACCCGTCCGCGCGCGTGGCGGTCGACGCCGAGACATGGGACGCCTTCAGGCTGCTCGCGCTCCGCCGCGGGATCGCCCTGTCCACCTACCTCGGGCGACTCGTCGAGGCCGAGACCAAGCGTCGGCACGCGCCGGCCGTCGAGCGGATCGACCCGCACGCGCCGCTCGAGAATCAGGCCCTGGACGCCCTGGCCGCGGTGCGCGCGCAGATCGACGAGCTCACCGAGATCGCTGGCCGACTCTCAAGGATGGCGATGGACGCAGGAAGCAATTGGAGCCGAGTAGGAAGACAACTACGAATGAATCCAAATGAAGCACAGCAAGCATTTGAAGAAGCCGAAGAGCAATGAGATGAGCAAGCCAAATGGAATCGAAGGCAAGCTCAAGAACGGAGAGATCAAGAGGACAAGACGACAGGACACACATTGGCACCGCCGTGCGACGGTGCGACGGTGCGCACCCCAGTGCCAGTCTGTGTCCGGTCCCGTGCACCTGCTGGGGGCGAAGACTGAGCGACGGGCTGTGCGTCGCTGGGAGCGAGCTCGGGGCGGGCTCGCTGACATGCGCTCGGTACAAGTGATTGAGTCTCGGGTGTGGCGGCTGAGGATCTGCGTGAGCAGTGGGAGGCGCATCCCGATTGGCATGAGCAGGAGAACCGCGCAGCACGAGAAGCCGCGCTCCCCACGCTCCTCAACTACGTACAGCGCCTTCGCGCTGGCGAACTCGACGTTGTCGAGTTCCGAACGCTGATCGATTCACAGAGCAAGCAGAGCGAGAGCGCCGTCTGGGGGTTCCGCGGTAACGCCGGCGTGATGTTCTTCACAATGCTCGTGAAGGCGGCGGCCGAGGAACTTGGGGCGCTGCTCCCGGAATTGCTCCCGGCCCCTGCTGACGACGCCGCCGCCAAGAATGCGATCGATCGTCTTCGCCGGCTCGCGCGCGCCACGAAGGAGCGAACCGGCAATAACCGGATCTACGAGGCGTTCGCGCCCTTTTTCCTGAGCTTCTTCTGGGAGGCACAAGATCGGGATCAGTGGCCGATGTTCCACCCCGCGTCGCGCGAAGGGCTGCAGCACTTCGGGCTACTGGAAATTCCAGACGACGTGTCTGATGCATACGTCGCCTTCCGCCACGCCATGCTGGACGCCTGCGCAACCGTTGAAGCGGACGTTTGGGACCTCGAGCAGTTCCTGTTCCGCGTCAAGGAGGCCGGACAGGAACCGCCCGCTACGACAACCGCTCCTGCCGCAGCGACGTCGACGGACCTCTACGCGCACCTGGCCGACCAAGGGCTGACGTTTCCGGAGAGCTTGGTCACGACTCTGATCCTCAGCTTGCTTGCGAAGAGATTCGTGATCCTTGCCGGCATCTCGGGAACCGGCAAAACGCAGCTACCGCTGCAGCTCGCTGACTACCTATCGAAGCTCGGAACCGGCGCGACAGTTGTGGAGCCTCTCCCGGAGAGCGACGAGCACACGCTGTACCTGGAGGCCACGGCATCGACGTTCCGGTACGGGACGATCACCCTGCCACGGAAGTACGTCGACTTCATCGATCTGCCGGAGCGTGGAACGGGCGCGGACTTCGACGTCCAGGTGCCAACAGGCGCTCAAGCGAAAGTGCGCATCCAGAACGTCGGCTTCTCGAGGGAAGCGGCACACCACGCGAGATTGACGGTTCTTCGCACGGCAAGGGCCTGGCTCACGGATGTCGGATCTGTTGGCGACATCGTGGTCGTACGTCTCGACGACGAGGGTCACCCCGTTGCCTTGGACCACCGGCCGAGGACGACCACGACGACCACTCAACCGATCAAGCGTCACGAGCTAATCGCGGCCCGCTCGGACTGGACGGACCCTCGAGGGTTGCTCGGTTACTGGAACCCTCTCACCGAGAGCTACTCCAGGACACAGCTCGTTCGGATTCTGCTCCAAGCCGGAGAGGATCCAGAGCACCCATACCTAGTGATCCTCGACGAGATGAACCTCGCGCGCGTCGAGTACTACTTCAGCGACTTTCTCAGCGCGCTTGAAAGCGGCGAGGCAGTCCAGCTTTTCGATCCTGCGTTCGCTGAGGTGGATGACGACGTGCCGCCGGCGATCACGGTCCCCGAGAACGTCTTGTTCATCGGGACGGTAAACGTCGACGAGACCACACACGCCTTCAGCCCGAAGGTTCTTGACCGGGCGAACGTCATCGAGTTCGACAAGGTCGACCTCGCGGCTAGCCTCGGCCTCGAGGAGGCGCCGCCCACGACCGGGTATCGGCTCAAACAAGGAGCGCTGTCGCCCGCACTGTTGGCTGAACGCCCCGCGCCGACCGATGACGCGCGCGCGACAGTCTTGGCCGACACCGAGCTGGTGGCCGACATCCTCCGGATCCACACGACGCTCGAAACCGCGCGTCGTCATTTCGGCTACCGCGTGCTGAATGAGCTCCTCAGGTACACGGCCCATGCGGTCGAGCGCGTTGACGGCACGGCCGAGGAAGTCGCTCGTCAGGCTCTGGATCACCAGCTGGTCCAGAAGGTGCTTCCCAAGCTGACGGGCGGGCGTGAGCTTCAGGAAACGCTGACACAGCTCCTCGACATCTGCGTGCGAGGTGAGACGACGGCGGCACCGTCGACGTCCGAGAGCCTGGGTGATGCTGCCGCCGCTGAGGGTGACGACGAGACGGGGAGTGGTGGTGCCGACGTGGCGCGTTATCCCTTCGCTGCGCGAAAGCTGCGTCGCATGATCGAGCGCCTGGAGGCGACCGGCTACGTCACGTTCCTCGAATGACTGTCTGCGCTGAGGTCTGCGGACGGTTCACGATCGTCGGCGAGCCCGCCAGTCTCGGATGCGCGTCCGATGGCGCCGTGGCGGTTCAGGCCGATCGTGACTACGTCGTGCAGTTGCCGCCCGACGTAGCCGTTCTACCCCTGGCCGGCGCACTTCGACGTCTCCCGGGAGCACACGAGGCCGTCCTTCGGTTCAGTGGATTCATCGGCGATACGGAGCTCGACGGTCGTCGCCTGCGCGTAAGCTCGCCGAAGCTTCTGGCGTCGGAAGTCGAGCAGATGTTGAGCGAGATCTCCGAGCGGCTCGCCGCCTTGCCGTTCGGGTTCGCCACACCGACGAAAGGTTCGTTCTCCCGCGACGCAGCCAGTGCCCCCGACGTCGCCTACCAGGCCGCTGTTCTCATCCTCAACGCGCTAAGTCGCGGCGGACCGCACGACCTCACAGGCGCGCTGTCTCGAATTGCCGACAACCCCTACACGGTCCTGAGGTCCGAGCGAGCCTCGGTCCCGTTGCCGCTCGCAGACCGACTCACGCCGTCCAGCCTCGTCGACGTCATGACGGGCGCGACGCTGTCTGATCCGATGCCGGCTGACCACCCACTGGCTGCCACACCGGTCGCGATCGCTCTTGGAGGCCGCGTGCCTGAGTTCGTGTCGGTCGAGCGCGTCCGATCGGACCTCGACAACCTGGAGAACCGGTTCGTTGTGGCCGTACTCGACGCCTGTTTGATGACGATCGATGCAGTCCGGAACCTTGCCCGCGAGTCGAAGGCGCCCGGGGCGACTGCGCTCGAACGCGACTGCGCGTCTGCCCACGAAGTACTCACCGTCTGGCGCCGACACCGAACCTTCGATGGTCTCGACCCTGCAGGCGCCGCCCCATTGAACTCCACCGTGCTTCAGCGACAGGCCGGCTACCGGCACATCTTGTCGTTCTGGATGGACCTCATAGGAAGAACCCGTTGGCTTCCCCGGGCATCGGCGCTGCTCGCCCTTAGAGATGCACCGACGCTTTACGAGTACTGGTGCTACTTCAAAGTTGTCGAGGTTGTCGAGGAGCACATTGGACCAGCGGTCTCCGTTGATGGGCCGGCGCAAGATGACACCGGAGTGCACCTCAAGTGGTCGTCACGAGCTCGTTTCGCGTCGGGCGTGGCAGTCGTCTTCAACGAACGGTTTGGCGGTCGGACATCCGTGGGGTCCGGGCCGAAGTCGTCCTCTGTCCCTCTGCGGCCCGACATCGTGCTGCGACCCTCGTCCGGCGTGTTCCACGTCCTGGATGCGAAGTTCCGTCGGGCAGGCGTTCTCGCGGATCTAGCCGATGAACCCGCCGAAAGCAGCGAGGACGCTGCCAAGCAAGCAGACGTCCACAAGATGCACGCCTACCGCGACGCGCTTGGCTGTCAGAGCGCATGGGTGCTGTACCCAGGGACCGGACCCATTCGCGAGTTCGCTTCTCACGGGATGGTGCTCAGCGCCAACGCAGCTCCCGCTGGCGTGGGAACGGTTCCGCTTCGGCCATCTGGCGACGCGGCTGATGGGCTGCGCGGTGTGATCGAGCGCATGCTCTGACCTCTACGCCCGCTACCCGGGCAAAGGTCGAGTGTCCCCTGGTGGTAGCCGCCCCGACAGTTCCTCGAAGATCGCGAATGCGTATGGCTCGAGCTTGTGCGCATGCAAGCCACCGCTCGGCAACCAAGTGAACGTGTCCAGCGTCGGTCAGATCTCTTGAGGGCCAGAGTCATCGGGCCCGTAGCTGGACGACTCGATACGGGATGATCTCTGACTCGATGACGAACGACATCACAAGAGTTCACGAGGCGGCCGGTCGAATCATCCTCACGGCAGTGCACGTCGGGCGTGATGCCACCGGGCTAGAGGCGATTACCGCGATGCGGTGGCGCGACGAGGCCGGGCATTTTGGCCAGGACAGCCACGTCAGACTGGCGTTGCACATCGAGCGTGGCGGCGAGATCTGGATTGAGCAGCAAGGTCATCTGGTTTCGATCACACTGGAACCTGGCGATCGTTTTCTTCAGACCGAGGGAGCCGCGGACGAAATGAGTGACCCAATCCTGGCCCTGCCCAGGTATTGAACTTGCCGTAGATACGTTCCCAAACGCGGGCGTGAACTTGGCGAGCATCACAATGTTCTTGCGGCCAGCGATATCTCCGACGTCTTGTCAGCGAGCCACTGACGGGCGGCAGGGCTGTCCGTAGCCATATGCCATCCGGAGCCGCGGATGGCGAAGTACAGTTCGCCGTCGTCCGAGCTGAGCCAAATCGTGCCCACAGGTGTTGGACATCCGACGCGGCGGGACGCAAGTAGCTGCCACGGATCTGACGGCATGAAGCCGACCTCCCACTCGTCGTCGCGGTGCGACGGGATGCCCCAGCCCACGAGAGATTGTCTCGTATCGCCTGCTAGTACCGGGATGTGGCACGCCCATCCGGTCTTTCCGGCCCTTCCCAGAACGCCAACCATGATCGGTGTACTGACGGGCGATTTCGGCCATATGGGCATAGGAAACTTCTGGGGCGATACCACTACGGATGTGGAGCGAGACCGGCTCGCATCAGCCGCGAACGACAGCGCTGTTTGAAGCACGAACGCGGCAGGACCGGCGAGGGGAAATGCCGCTCCGACGCCCTTCGCCACGAACATGCCCGGGAGCGCCGATCCTGCCGCGAGGCCAGCGCTGATCTTGTTCTCGACCTGGCGGCTCACCGGCCACCCGAGGGCGCACGTAAAGACGAAGTGCTCGCAGTTGTTCGCGACGAGGTTGTATCCCTCCGAGCCAAGCGCTCGAACCGCATGAAGCGCGCGTATGCCTGGCGTGAACGTTGTACCGCCAAGTGCAACCTGTATGACCTTACGGCCACGGATGACGTCCTTGATTGCATCGCGCCGAATGGTTGGCTTGGTCTTTTCTCCGGCCAAGGGGTCGCCCGAGAAATGGATGGCTGTGCCATCACCCAGGTAGAGGCCGAAGTGGTGGTAGCGAAGCACCTTGCGGTCTCGCGCGCTGAATATCTCGCCTGTACGAGGCAGGCCGTGCGCCGCTGCCCAGGTTCTCCCACGGACGCGTGCGACACCAACGTCGGAGAAGGGCGACGACTTCACGGGCCTCGTCCCACGCGGCGCCTCCATGATCGAAGTTTCTACCCGATCCGGCTTGACGTCGGTGTCAGGAGTTGAAAGGCCCCGGCGGATTAGGCCCGGGGCCGGCCACGGAGAATGTCTTGCCGGACTTGTAGCGGATGACGGTCACGCAATACGGATTACCAGTGGTCGCGCGCGTAGTCCTCGATCTCGATCTCGGGCAGTGCGCGTGTGCTGTTGTTCATCCGGACCCAGAACTTCTCCGACTTATCGCTCATCCGGGCGCTCACGGGCCGGGATGACCTAGCAACGTCGACGCGGCAAACCTCGGTCTCAGCAACCTTCTCAATACGAGTACGCGTACGCATGACAGCCGGCCCAGTGAGCGCCGCGACGAGGTGGGTCGTCAGCCAGTTCACGAGGCCATCGACGTTCGGTGGCTTGACCAGCGACGTGTCGTGGTGGAGACCGATCGGCTCCCGCTTGTCGTCGACTCCGATGAACAGCGTCCCGCCGTCAGTGTTGAGGAACGCAGCGATGGTCTTGACGACCGCGTCCTCCATACGCTTGTCCTTGACCTGCTCGCGGAGATTCCAGCGCGCCGTCGACTTGAACTCGACCTCGAACGTCTCGTCGCCGGCAATAAGTTCAGCGCTCGGAACCGCAAAGAACGCGTCTTTTCCTATGAGTTGTTCGGCAACGCTCTCCGCGAGACCAGGGTTTGACCGGATCTGCTCCAGAACCGCTTGGGTGATCTCGTCGACGTTGACGTCGGCAGCAATGGCCGTCGCGACGCGGGGAGGTGCAGTGACCACTAGAGCGTCGGATTCGATCGGCGCATCAACGTCGTAAACGCTCGTACCGTCGTCGTAGTAGCTCGCGAAGATGTGATTGAAGACGGCGTCACTCTTGCGCTGCCAGATCTCGGCGTCATAGGCATCAGGGAGTTCGTCGAGCACGTCCTTGACGAGGACCTTTGCCGCGGCGCGCGTCTCGGCCTTCCGACGCCAGTCGAGCACCAGCTTGTCTGTGATGTGACCCAGAAGCTTGCGGGCGACCTGCTTGACCTGCGACCGCTCCTCGTCGCTGAGTTCAGGGTCAGGTTGCGTCAACAGGTCGAAGACAGCGAGCTCCGCCTCGGTAAGGTCCTCCCGCACCGTTCGCTGCTCGTCTTCCGATAGCTGCAACGAGAGCGCTTGCAGGCGCTTGAGCATCTCGGCGACGTTGAGGCTGCCGGCGTTGTAGGCCTCGATCAGGTCACGCAGCTTGGCAACGAGGTCGAGGCGGATTGGATTGCGCTTCGCGCTTGCCTCGAGTTGGTCCCCAAGTCTTTTGGCAAGGCGCTGTGCTCCCGAGCGCTTTCGGCCGGCGAGTCGTGCCGTGAGCGCGTCGAAGTCGATGGTGTTGAGGTCGATCCAGTCGTCCTCCTCGGCACCCTCGGCCGCGGCACGAATGACGTACTCCTCAGCGCCGACCGAGCGGTCTAGCAGCTCGCTGACTGCGCCTGCTACTTCGGAGACGTCCGGTGGCTCGTCAAGCGATCGGATCCGCTCGGCGAGGTTCCGAGCAACCCCGACCATCCGCGCGTGTGGCGCCGCCAGGGGATCAGGAAGGATCGCGGCGAAAAGCCTGCGCACGACGTCGGATCGCTCGAGGTACCCGCGACGCGTGACCGCGTCGATGAGGAGCGCCTCGACCGACGCATCGCGCAGAGCGATGAACTCGAAGCCTTCCGCGGCGGCCAGTTGCTCAAGGTCAACGTCCCATCGCTGCGCGAAGTCCACGAGTTCGGCGAGTTCCTCCTCGAGATCGGCGACGAGCGCAGCCTTGTCGCGGATGACGTCACTGACCGACTCATCCGACGGGCCAGAAGCGTAGATCGCGAGCGCTTCCTCGAGACGGCGGAAGACACCGACGTAGTCGACGATGAGCCCGGCTTCCTTGTCGGGGAACACACGGTTCGCTCGCGCGATCGTCTGCATCAGCGTGTGGTTACGCATCGGACGGTCGAGGTAGATCGTCGAACACGAGGGCACGTCGAAACCCGTCATCCACATTGCGCAGACGAACACGAGCCGAAACGGGTCGGTCGGGTCCTTGAAGCGGTCGTCGAGGTCCTCCTCGAGCATCCGCTTGCGGTGCGGCGTGATGTCGAGTCCGAGCGCCTGCATGTCGGCGATCTCGTTTTGGGCTTGCGAAACGACCACGGCCATGTCCGTCTCGCGCATGAACGCGATCTGCTCCTCGATGCCTTCGGCTTCTAGCGCCGGCAGCCGCCCGGCGAGTTCTTCCAGTTCGGCGAGGTGAACGGCCCACTCCTGGGTGACCAGCTCGTACATCCGCAAGGCCGTCGCCTTGTCGATCGCGACGAACATCGCCTTACCAAGAAAGCCGCGACCAACGAAGTGACGGACCAAGTCGGCAGCGATGCGCTGGAGACGTGCCGGGCGCGTGATCAGCTGGTAGTCAGCGGTGAACCGACGCGACAGCGCTCGCTCTTGCTGCTCGTCGAGCTCGGCGTCCTCGAGGATCTGGGTGAGTTCCTCGTCAAAGCTCTCGTTGATGATCTGCAGCTCGGGGATCCGGTTCTCGTAATAGAGCGGAACCGTCGCCCCGTCGGCGATTGAGTCGCGGAAGTTGTAGGTCGACACGTAGTCGCCGAAAACCTCGCGCGTGCGCTCTACCTCGCCGGCGATCAGCGGCGTCCCGGTAAAGCCGAGGAAGCTTGCGTTGGGCAGCGCTTGGCGCATGTTCAGCGCGAGCGTCGAGTACTGCGTGCGGTGCGCCTCGTCGGTAATGACAATGATGTCTTCGCGATCCGAACAGACCGGCATCGGCTGGTTGCGGTCGGTACGGAACTTGTGGATCAGCGTGAAGACGTACCGGTGGTCCTCGCCGAGTAACTGGCGAAGCTGCGCCGACGATCCTGCTTGGAGGTGTCCCTCCACAACACCCGCGTCCTTGAAGTCGCCGTAGAGCTGATCGTCGAGCTCCTGACGGTCGGTGACCATGACGAACGTCCAGTTGCCGGGCTCACGGCGCAGGACCTTCTGCGTGAAGAACAGCATTGAGAGGCTCTTGCCTGAGCCCTGTGTGTGCCAGAAGACTCCGAGCTTGCCTTCGCGCGTGCGCTCGTCGCGCAGTGCCCTCAGCGCGGCGTTGACGCCGAGCACCTGGTGATTCTGCGCAAGGACCTTGATGAGTCCGCCCGGGCGCTCGAGGTAGGCGACGAAGTTCTCGATGGCGTCCAGCAATCGCGCTGGCTCGCATAACCCGCGGATCGCGGTTTCCAGCGAAACGACTCCGGGCTCCTCCTCATCGGCGACCTTCTTCCACTCACCGAAACGCTCCCAGGGAGCGAAGCTCGAGCCGACCTTCGTCTCCGACCCAGTCGAGAGAATCACGAGCCCGTTTGGCGTGAACAGCTGCGGGATCGTGTCGCGGTAGTCGGAGAGGTTCTTGTCGTACGCCTCCTTGGCTGACTTGTGCGACGCCTTCAGCTCGAGCAGCACGAGCGGGATCCCGTTGACGAAGCACACGATGTCCGTGCGGCGCGTGTGCAGCGGCCCGGTGATCCAGAGCTGCGAGACCGCGAGGAAATCATTGCTGGCTGGGTTCCGCCAATCGATGAATCGGACCGTCTGGGTCTCGCGGCCGCCGTCGTCGTCTGTGAACGTCACCTTTGCGCCATCGCGGAGCAGCTTCCAAACCACCTGGCTAGCCCGCACCCGGTCCATCGCCGACCGGTCGAGGACGAGTTGCTCAACGGCTTGATCGAGAGCCTGCGCTGGAAGGTCCGGATTCAGCGCGGCGAGCTTTGGCCGTAGTCGATGGCAAAGAACGACCTCGGACCGATCGTCGCGGCCCGGGTTGCCGGCCGCTACCGAGCTGGCTCCGTATGACTCTGTGTACGCGTTGAGAACCTCGTAGCCCAGCGTTTCGAGCATTGAGAGGGTCGGCTTCTCGACGAGACCCATTTCGGAGAAGCCACGAGGCATCTAGTCAGCCTCAGTGGGGAGTAGGTTGCCGAGATCGACATCGGCGACGTCGAGCTGTCCGGTCACTAGCCGCGACAGCATGAGGTCACGGGTCCTCGTGAGCGAACGGTTCTGGCGCCCTCGTTCGAACGCCTCATCAAGCAGAGGGCCTGCGCGGCGCTCAAACGCGTCCGCGATGTCGGCTGGAGGCTCAACCAGTTGGAGCGCTTTGAACGCATCGACCGAGACGCGCTGCCGTCCCGATGCTCCAGACATGCTTGTGATGGCGTGCTCACGAAGCCGCTCACTTCGTGCTGCACAGTAGGTGAATGCTGGACCCACATTGTTGCCTCGCAGGACGATGAACTCAGTCGATCCCACCGCAACCTCGCCGGGGCCGAGAAACTTTACGAGGGCGGTCTTGCCGTTCTCAAGGCATGGTGTTATCCGGGCCAGAAGCACGTCGTTTTGTTGAAACCGACTCCCGGTGGCGCGTCCGACGATCTGTGACGGGAATGCCGCCGCGTGATGTTCGTCAAGGTCAGCCATCGTGACCTTGTGAAACACGGACTGCGACGACCGCAGCCGAGGATTAATCGCGAAGATCTCGGATGCAGGCCGTCTGGGCCAGTCAGCGACAGGTTCCTCGGCATTTTGATTCGGGCGGCGTTCGAACCAGTCGCGATATAGCGACCGTGCTAGGTCCTCGAGCAGTTCGATGCGCCGCTCGTTTACGGCAAAAAGATCATCAAACGCACGGAGGACCGCGCCGATGCGCTGCTGACCCTGGAGCGGCGGACAAGGGATCAGAAGTTTGCCGCAGTCCGGGACCCGCATGTGCTCGACGGTCGACCCGGACCCAAGTGACTTGATCTGACTCTGCACGAAGTGGCCACGCATGGAGGCAAGAACAAAATCGCGGTCAGCAACGGTCTCGTTCACGCGGTACATGACGAGTCGCTGACCGAGAAACACGCCAGCTGCATCGCGCAGCATTCCAACCTCCCCGAGGGGTGCTTCTCGCGTGAGGATGATGTCGCCTTCCTGAGGCTTTCCCCGGCGGACCCAGCGCTCGTAGGTCGGCTGGTCCACATACCTGGTTATGGTGAGGTCGACTCGGCCGTCCCTCACGTTTGTTGTGCGGATCATCCGGTACGGCGATGGGTCATCGACCGTTGGAGCCGTCTTATTGACGCAGTCGATGATCGACTCGCACAAGTCTTGTACCGGGATTAGCGGCCAATCGCTCACAAGCGGCCTTCATCCATCCGCCACATGCGATCAGTGCTGAAGGAGTTGCGATAGCACGCGTTCGACGCCTGCCTCGAGCTCGGCCCCGCGGGCGGCGAGTTCACGAAGTTCAAGATGCGCGGCCGCGAGCTTCTCCTCGAACACCTCGTCCTCGAGATCTTCGACCTCGGTGCCAACGTAGCGGCCGGGGTTGAGGCTCCAGCTCTGCTCCTCGATCTCTGCGAGCGTGGCTACGCGGCATAGGCCGTTGACGTCGATGTACCTGCCGTCCGGAAAGCGCTCGCTAACCAGTTCGTTCGTCCCAGAGGCGAACTCCGGGTCCTCACCGCGGTATAGCCGCACGATGTTCGCTAGGAACTCGAGCTGTTCGTCCGTGAAGTCGCGGTGCGCACGGTCGACTTGCCGAAAGATACTGCGCGCGTCAATGAAGAGCGTCTTGTCTGCACGCTCGGTCCGCGCCCTCTCTCGGTCTAGGAACCAGAGAGTCACCGGCAACGTGACGGTGTAGAAAAAGTTCGGGCCGATCGCGACCATCACGTCGACTACTCCGGACTCGATGAGCTTGCGACGGATGTCGGCCTCACTGTGGCGGGCGTCGGACGCCGAATTGGCCATGACGAAGCCGGCGCGGCCGTGGTCGTTCAGCGCCGTGGCAAATAGCTGGATCCACAGGTAGTTGCCATTGTCGACTCGTGGCAAGTCTGGAAAGCGGGGGTCGTCCTCGAGTTTGGCTTTGTCTATGCGATCGACGTTGAATGGCGGATTGGCCATCACGAAGTCGAACCGTCCGACGCTCTGATGCGGATCCTCGTAGTAGCTGTTGCCCTCTCGGATCTCGCCCGATAGGCCGTGGACCGCGAGGTTCATTCGTGCGAGGCGAGCAGTGTCGCCGGTCTTTTCCTGGCCGTAGATCGACAGTTCGTCGCCAGGCGACCGTTTGTGGCGTTCGACGAAGTGCGCGGAGTGGACGAACATGCCGCCCGAACCGCATGCTGGGTCCAGGATCCGGCCCTTGAATGGTTCGATGATCTCGACGATGAGGCGAACGATGCTGGCCGGGGTGAAGAACTCGCCGGCACCTTGCCCCTCCGCGAGGGCGAAATTCGCCAGGAAGTATTCGTAGACGAGCCCGAACGCATCGCCCTCGAGGTCCTTGGTGTAGCTGTTGATGTGGCGTAACAGTGAGGCGATCGTTGCGCTGGGAAGCGCCGTGTAATTCTTCGGCAGGACGCCAGCCAGGTCTGGGTTGTGCTCCTCGATCGAGCGCATAGCTGCATTGACTGCCTTCCCGAGGTCGGCGTCCTCGGGCAGTTGGAGCAGGGTCTCGAAGCGGGCGTCGTCGGTCAGGTAGATGACGCGCTGCGCGCGATAGTCCGACGGGCCGATCGTTCGGCGCGCGGAGGCCCTTGCCTCGATGGTCTCGCGCGCCGCGGAAAACTTCGCGTCGGCGAAGCGCAGGAAGATCAGACCCAGGACTGGCGTGCCGTACTCCGAGGCCTTGAGGCCGGAGTTGGCTCGCAACTCGTCGGCGGCGTCCCATAGGCGGCGTTCGAGTTCAGCGAGGTCGGGCATCGGTCGTTCGGACTGGGATTTGGCTAGGCAGGGTCAATCGATTCGGAGTTCCGCAAAATGAACCGATCAAAGAGCGGCACAGCGAAGGAATACTTGCCCCATCGATTCTTGTAGATGAGTCCGGACGCTTGAAGGGTCGCGAGCATCTGACTGACGTGACTCCCGCTGAAGGACTTTGTCAGTACTTCCGCAGACTTCGTGACTATCTCCTGCACAGTGAACTCTCCGTCGCTTGTCTCTAGGTGAGCTACTGCGAGCAGCAGTTCTCGTTGGCGATCTGTCGCGCGTGCCCAGCGGCCGGCAAAGAAGTCCGAGTCGAGCTTGCGGGTGATCTCCTCGAGTGGGACGCCCGACGCCTCGCCTTGCGCCTCCACCTGCTGAATGAACACGTCGTAGACCTCTCGGCAGATGAACTGAATGAAGTAGGGGTAGCCACCCGACTCTTCGCACACCGTGTCGACTGAGGCCTCGTTGAACCGCACGGGACATTCCGCATCCTCGATCGGCTTGAGGATCGCCTCACGGCTGTCTTCGGGCGAGAGTTTGTCGAGCGTGACAACTCGAAACATGCGCTCAGCGAAGGTGCGCGCTTCAACGAGCTTGGGGAAGAGCGTCGGCAGTCCCGTTAGGACCAACATGAACGGGACGCCCTTCTTTTGAAGGGACTGAAAGACGTCGAGCAGAAGCGACAGCGGAAACTGATCTCGGTCGGTCGAGTCCGCCAGGTTCTGCGCCTCATCATAGGCAAAGATCACGCCGCGCTTACCTTCCTTCTCGACGGCAGCGGCAGCGATTTCGAGAACAGCCTTGATCTTGTCCCCCACAAGGCCGGGGGTCTGTTCGTAGATGCCTACCAAGGTCCGATAGGTCAGCGTCAAATCGCTTGCTTCGCCGGCGAAGCCCGCGCCCGATCGCTGCCCAAGGACCAATGAGGAAGTGACGACCGACAGGTCAGTCAATAGGCGCGTGGCAAGCGACGTTTCGCTGACGCTTGCCGACTCGGACAGGTCGGTTCCGACCCAGAGCCATCCATCGCTGATCGCGATGGGCTTGAAGGTGTCTAGCAAGACGGTCTTTCCGACGCCTCGTAGCCCGGTGAGGACCAGGTTTTCAAGGATCGGTGACTGCTTGAGAAGGCGTTCGAACTCCTGACGCTCCGGATCGCGGCCGGCGAGATACGGCGGCATGTGGCCCGCCCCGGGACGGAACGGATTGTCGAAACGAACGGCCCCTGTGGTGAGGGCCATGGACTACTCCTTGTGAGCGAGGGTTAGGCGATGCTGTAAGATTAGCAGTCATCCTAAACTTATGCTATGAACTTGGTATGACTCATGACTGCTCAGGCCTCGGGGGGAGATGAGCACCCCCGGATACGGCGTCAGCGAGCTCGGAAAGGAGAACCCGGTATGAGCCTGAACCGCACGATCTACCGTCCCGGTCAGATCGTTCCCGTCAGCGGCCAGTACGGCGTTGTCGACGTCTACGGCAGCTACCTGGGGCGTCAGATCACGTCCGTGCGGGGGGAGAAGTTCCCTCCCACCCACACGGCCCGTGAGCACGGTTACGTCCTGCAGGACACCACGGTCCACCGTTACCGCTAGAACGATTCGGTGACCGCTACGTGGGCGCCAGGCTTCGGCTTGGCGCTCACGTTGCTTCTGAGGGCGGATCTGCAGGCGAGAAACGTATCGCGATCCAAGTCTCGTCGACCTCGCGACTCCGGACCGGCCGGCCGAGGACCTCGCCCATCCGTAGAAACATTTCGGCGTTCCACGCGTGGACTGTCTCGGTCACGTGCGTGTACGGATGTTCAGCCAGCAGCGCCCAGATTCGGCCAGCTTCAAAGCCTCGAATGAACTCCGGATCATCGGTATCAAATGGCAACAGGCAGCCATGGCCCCTGGCCCCGCTCGTGGCGCTCATGGTCCAGATCCTTGTTGCACTTCGCGTTGCGGTCAAGCCCAGCGGAGGCTCGCTACGGCGCCGGCCATTCGGCTAGCAGGGCTTGTGGGTCCACTCGGGGTGTCCCGCTGTCGAGCGCGCGGCCCAGCCATCCCGCGGGCGGCAAGTGCCGGCGGGCGTAGTCCACTGCCCGAGCACGGGCTTCGGCATCCTCGGGAGACCACTGCTCACGAAACAACCCCAGCAGGGCAGCCAGACGTCCCCACAACACCTCGATGCTGGCGGATGGGATCACAGCGAGTGGCCCTAAACGCTGGGCGGCGGCGGAGTCGATGGCGTCCAGGCGAGTGACGATGGCGCCTCTAGGGACATAGCCCCGTGGGCCCCACTCAGTTGTGGCCGCAGAGAGTTGGCCCAGCGCCTGGTCAACGTTCCCGATGGTCAGCTCGTTGGCAGGTTCATGCTCAATCTTGCACTCGAGGACGAACATCTCCCGTACGCCTCCCGACATGGCTTGCCAGCGCACGTCAGTCGCGCCTTGGCCCGGTGGTCGAACGGCGCGGTATCCGAGCAGCTCGCCGATCTGCTCCATCGCTTCCTGATATTGCGCGTGGCTACCGGAGGCCAGGCCGTCACTAACGCGCTGGCGCAGCTTTTCCCACCGCCGAGCGCTGGTCGTGCGGTCCGAGAAATGATGGTCCCAAGCAGCAAGAATGCCCTCCCGCTCGTTCGGCGGGGGTACCTGCTCGCCGACTGCCTCGCGCACGGCGTTTAGCGAGGCTCGAAGGCGGTTGAACCAAACCGTCATGCGCCCGCCCTGTCCGATGGCGGCATCGAGTAGGGCGATGCTGCGCTGCTCGGCCGGGCCGTCGCCTTGGCGGCCGGACAAGAAAGCTGCCTTGGCCTGGCACCAACGAGCAAAGCCGCCCAGCTCATTAAGGCCGTGCTCGGAGCAGCTGTCGGCCCAGCGTTCGAAGGCCCGTTCGGCCGCCGCGTAATCCCCTAGCCACATCTCGCGCCAACCATCAACCTCGAACTCGGCCAACGTGGCAGACCACTCCGGCGCCGGCCCGGGCGGCTCCATGGCCCCGGTCTCGGCGGCTGCCAGCTCCTGGTCGTGGGCTTCGAAGTGTCCCTGCAAGAATTCGCTGACCCGCGCCGCGACGGCCGCCGCTTCCTCAGCTACGTGATCTTGAGCTACATCAATCTCAAGGTTGATGGATGCCGGGATGCTGCGTCGAAATGACTCGCGTCCGAAATGGTTCAAGAAGCGGTCGTCGCCCAGGATGTAGAGCGCGAAGTCATCTGGCGCACGATTGCCACGCCCGAGCGCCTGCACGATGCGGGCATTGAGCCGCTCGATCAGGAAGGCCGCGTCAGCCAGGTTCGAGCTAACAAACTGCTCCTGCGGATTTGTGGCTCGGGGAAGGTTGGGGAGGCAGAAGACACGGCACTCGCTGCCCTGAAAATCCATTCCATCAAAACGGCCGGCGGTGAAGAGCTGTCCCGCCGGAGCGCGACGGAAGTGCTCCAGCTCGTTGCCTTGCGAGGTGAGCTGCCAGGTGGGGGCGGGGGTGTGACCCTCCGCGGCGAGGAAGGCGGCAAGGTCATTCTTGGCCCGATCGGCGCTGGCTCGGCTGGGGCACATCCACACGCTCTTGGGCTGGGTGGCCAGCGCGGCGCGCAGCGCGGCCTCTGACCCCAGCTGCTCCTCGCTGCGGTCGAGGACGATCAGCCGGCGTCCCAGAGTGCTGTCCTCATGTTCGGCAGAGATTTCCATCCGGGTAATGGCGTGGGTTCCCAGGCGCCGTCTGAGGTCGGCCGGGTCGCCGATCGTGGCACTCATATAGATCCGCTGGGTACTTGCTCTGTAATGAGTGTTGGTGGCCAGCGGATACACCCAGGGGCGCAGCCAGAGGCTGTGGCGGTCGATGTACAGGTTGGCCTCCAACAGATGAGCACGCATACGGTTCCATCGGTAGGACACGTCCTGCGATAGCGGCGAGCCGTCCAACACGCTGCTAATCAGTTCGCACACATCGGCGTGGTCGTGGAAGGCCAACAAGTCAGCGCCCACGAAACGGGAAGGCTCGATCTCGCCGCTGGCGGCCGCCAGCGCGGGGTAGTCCGGCAGGCGGAGCGCGAGCTCTTTTGCCAGCCGCTCAAAGACGGTCGGGTCGTCGAAGCGATTGATCTCCAGGGAGTACAGCGAGTGCAATGCCTGCTCGGCCAGGTGCGCGTCGTCCATGATCAGCAGATCGAGCGGGTCGATCGAGGGGCCCTGGTTGAAGTAGAACCAGTAGTTCATGATCCCGAGCCGCTGGTTGCGCTGTACCGCACGCACTTCCCGCGGCTCTGGCGTCGAACCTTCAAGCACCGTCACCTCGAGGCCCAGCTCGGCCGCTTCCGATTCCATCTGGCGAGCCAGCGTCTTGTTGGCGCTGAGGATCCCTACTGAGTTGCCCTCAGAACGCCATGCCTCGCCGATCAACAGCGCGATCAAGCTCTTGCCCGCCCCGGTGGGCAGCTGGATGGCCAAGTCAAGGGCGGCGCTGTGCTCAGCGGCGTACCGATTCAACACCTCCTGCTGTGCCGGCCGCAACTCCGCAAAGCGCTCCGACCCCATGCGCGCCAGTAGCGCCGGGTAATCGATCTCCCCTGGCATAGCAGCGAGAGTATGTGACTGTGCTCGAAGCCGCAGGCGATGCGCTGGGGCGGCATTCCCACCGGGTCAGCTACCGGGGCAGGAACCGGGTCAACTCGAGGTACACTCCCGTCATGTCCAGTCCACAAACCTTCGGGGTTTGCAGGGACTTCGTAGGACAGCTCCAGACCCCGCCGGACGCCGAAGGGCCGATGGTAAGGAAGGGGTCGCCGGTTCGAGTCCGGCAGAGGGCTTCGCCCGAGAACCCTGGGGTTGGTGCGGCTCGGCCGCTGAGTCGGCCCGGGTCTAATCCCCACCGCGCGTCATCTCGCGGGCGATCCCACGCTCGATCTGCGCGTCTATCGCCGCGCCGAACACGGCGACCACCGCCTCGGTCGCCAGCGGCTTGACCTCGGCCGCGGTCTCCTGGATCCGCTCGAGTTCGGCGTCGGGGCGGCCGGCGGCGACGAAGGGATCCCAGATCTGCTCCATCCAGACGCGCTCGAAGATGGCGGCCATGGCCTCGGCGTGTTCGCGGATCTGGCCGAGCGCGTCGAGCGCGGCCTCCTCGGGCAGGCCGATGCGTTCGAGCGAACCGCGTAGGCGGGCCAGGCGCTCGGCGTGCGCCTCTCCGCTCGCCGTCGCGACCGGGGCCGGTGCGCGCAGGGTCTGGGCGAGGCGGATCACCTCGTCGACGGCGTCGCCCGAGACGTCGAGCATGCGGCCGATCAGTTCGAGCGTGAAGCCGGCGGAATGCAACCGGCGCACGCGCTCGATTCGCGCGACAACATCGTGGGAGTAGTAGCCGACGCGGCCCTGCATCTCGGCCTTGGGCAACAGCCCGAGGGTGCGCCACTCGCGCAGGTTGCGCACCGTCATGCCGACGCGGTCGGCAAGTTCGTCGATGGTCAGAGCGGTTTCGATCGGCACTGCTACGATGACGGAAATTTCCGTAACGGTTGAGGGCGGTGGGGTGCAGTGAATCTAGTCAAGCGCTACGTCCGGGAGGACTTCACCAATCAGGCGGGTCGCCATGACTCGCCTGAGGTCTTCGCGGCGCCGGCGGGAGATCCTGGGCTGATCGGCCCCGGGACCGTGTCGTGGGAGATCCACTCGGACATCGCCTCGGTGGCGGTGGCGGGCACCGCGGCGATCGCGATGGAGCTGCTGCACCCGTCGGTGATGGCCGGGGTCGGGCAGCAGTCGAACTACCGCGAGCAGCCCTACCGGCGGGCGCAGACCACCTTCGGCTGGGTGATCACGACGACGTTCGGCAACACGCAGGCCGCGACCGAGATGATCGAGCGCGTCAAGCGGATGCACAGCCGCGTCAACGGCGTGCGCGCCGACGGGGTCCCCTACCGCGCGCTGGACCCGGAGCTGATCGCGTGGGTGCACACGTGCATCCCGTGGGCCGTGATGACCGCCTACGAGAAGTTCAACCGGCCGCTGACGCCCGAGCAGAAGGACGCCTACCTCGACGAGCAGTCGATCGTCGCCTACATGAGCGGCGCCGAGGAAGTGCCGACGACGGTCGCACGGCTCGAGGACTACTTCGCGAACATGCGCCCGCGCCTGGAGTTCGGCCCGCTGACGCGAGAGTTCTTCGAGTTCCTGATCGGCGGCCCGCTTGGCGCGCTGGTGCCGCCCGGGCCGCTGGCAGGGCCGGTCAAGCGCTTCCAGGTCGAGGCCGGCGTCAGCCTGATGCCGCGCTGGGCGCAGGAACTGACCGGGCTCGACCGGCCCGAGAGGGTCCAGCGCCTGATGCACCAGCGCTCGATGCACACCTACGCCCGGCTGCTGCGCTGGGCGACCGGGACGCCGCCCTGGCGCGAGCTCGCGGACGAGCGCGTCGGCGCCGCTGAACGTCACACGAGCGACGTGCCCGTGGCGGCATGAGGCGCGCGCTGCTGACGATGCTGGCCCTCGCGGCCACGGCGTCGCCCGCCGCCGCGGCGACCCGCTACGGCGACCTGACCTTCCCGGCCGCCGAGCACGCGCAGCCGTCGAGCTGGGACTACTGGTGGGGCGCTGCGGACCTGCGCACGAAGTCGGGCAACCGCTACGTCATGCCGTTCGGGTTCACGTCGCTGGACGGCAACATGGTCGCGTCCTACATCGTCTACCCGCTGCAGGGCAAGTACCGCGGCCAGGGGATCTTCAGCATGGAGGGTCCTCCGGAGTGGGGTCACCCCAACCCGACGGGCCGTCCGGTCTACTCGATGACGATGAACGTGGCGGGGGTGCGGGAGAAGCGCTTGCGCCTCGACACGCGCGATGCCGGCAAGGGGTTCAAGCTCGTGTCGCGTTACGAGCGGACCACGCTGGAGCGCGATCGCTACCGGCTGCAGCTCGACCACGACGACGCCAAGCTGCACCCCGCGGGCGGTCGGGCCGGCCTCCACATGGACCTGCGCATGGACATGCAGACGCCGCTGCTGGCCGGCGGCACCGGCCGCTGGTTCTACGGCGTGCCCGAGGACTACGGCTATCCCTCGCGGGCGTATCAGTACCAGCAGGTCACCAAGCGGCTCACGGGCAAGTTCGTGCTGCAGATGCCCGACGGCACGCGGATCGCCGAGACCGTCGACCCGAGGACCTCGACCCTGTCCCTCACCCACGAGTCGAACCCCAAGGAGGCGATCCCGACCGGCATCGCACTCGCCCTCTCGTCGCAGCTCCACCCGCGCTACCTGCAGTCCTACAACCTGCAGTGGCCGTGGGAGCTGATCTACGCCGACCTGGGCAACGGCGCGCAGCTGATGTTCGACCTGCAGACCTACCACGACACGCCGCGCGGCTTGATCGACATCAACCCCGACCAGCCGACCTATCGCGTGCTCGCGACGCTGCGTCTGAAGAACGGGACGAACGTGCGCCTCGACGACAAGCTCCATGCCGAGCACCTCGCCATGCGCACGCTCGACAACATCGCGTCCATGGCGGGCAACGGCCTGGCCACGCCGTGGACGCAGGGCTGGCGGTTCCGTGTCAGCTACCCGGGCGGGACCGTCGCCGCACCCGACGGCCGGCCGGTCAGGGTCCCGCCGTTCGACCTCGGCCTGACCCCGCACTTCAAGAAGTCCGAGCCGCCCCCGGACGCCGCCAACAACCGGCTGACCCAGCGCGTCTCGTTCGCCGTCAGCGGGCACTACGGCGGCTGCCCCGTCGACGGTTTCGCGTGGTCGGAGCTGCTGACGAACTGGTACGGCTGGGAGGATCGCGACCCGTGGTTCACCGGCGGCGCGCTACCCGTGACTCCGAAGCACTGCCGCAAGAGGCTCCCGCCGATCCCGACCGGCACTCCGGGCGAGCTCAACCCGCCGCGCGAGTCACTGGCGCCGCCCCAACCCCGCGAGGAGCACTGCACCGCGAACGACGAGACGCCGCGCTGTGAGTTCACACTCGAGGGCGACGGTGGCATCGCCGGCAACGGCGACCCCGGCGGCTGGAAGGTCACGATCATCCGGCCCGGCCGGCCCAAGCCGATCGTCCTCAACGGTTACGGAGGCCCACAGGCCTACCCCTGCGGGACCGTGCGCAAGGGTGATCGCGTGGTGGCCGAGGCGAAGCCAGGGGCATCGGTCACGGTCGGCAACCCGGGCATATGCATCTAGGCTGCGCCATGGCGGGATCGCCGCGCGCGCCGGGTGCACGGCTCCTGTTGTAGGTCGACAACGAATCGCCTCCATCATCGTGCGATCGTCCGAGGAGCCCGGCCCGCGTTCCTGGGATCTTTCCGGGATGCGGGAGCGCAAGATCATGGCGTGGGTGGCTGCTGCAATCGGTTTCTGGGTGGCGACGGTCCCAGGCCTCGCGCTGGCGCGGACGTGCGACGACGCCGCCTCTTGGTCAGGCGCAAGCCCGGCCTTCGGGGGAGCGAGCGCCTATGACCACGGCGAGTTCGTCCACCAGGACTACATCTACGACGATCACGGGGCAGGTGCCGGGGCGACGGGGCCACCGCTCGGCGATACGGACGCGACGCCCGCGGGCACGTTCACCTATCCCGGCCCCGACGATCCGCGGTATCTGAACAACGCTGCGGACCTGCGCGAGGTTCGGATGCGGCTCGAGGGTGACGTGCTCGCGATCCGCGTGGAGCTCAACACGATGACGCAACCCGATGCGGCGGTCGTGGGACTCGGGATCGGTCTGCAGGGAGATGTCCCTGACGGTCCGTCGATGGCGTGGCCGCACGGCGCCCAGTTGACGACGGCGGGCACCGACGCGGTGGTGACGATGTGGGGGGCGGGGGCGGATCTGGCCAAGCGCGGGGCCGAGCCGGTCGGGCTGGACGGGTGTGCGGATGTGGCGAGCAACGCGCTCGAAGCGCGCCTGCCGCTGTCGGCGCTGGGTGGTGTCGCCGGCGCTCTGCGTCTGTTCGCCGCGGCTGGCGTCTGGGACGCCGCTGCGAAGACCTGGTCTGCGCCGAATGGCATCGCCTCGCCGTCGGCACCGCGGGCCTACGACATCGGTTTCGTTCCCGGGGAAGGCGCCAACTCGCCGGACACCCACGGCGCCATGAACTGGTTCGACGTCAAGCAGGCGGGCGCGCTCGGGGCGGGCAACATCGACGCCTACTCCGGCGTCGTCGATCTCGGGCTGTTGCGCAGCGGTGCCACGCGCCCGTTCCGGCCTTACCCGGGTTTCTACGAAGTGGTCTACCACTCGTCGACCTCGCTCTCTCCGGACAACGAGGGCTGGCGGACGGGCGGGCGCTTCGAGGGGCCCTACCAGCCCTACAGCCTCTACATCCCCGCGGCGCACGACTCTGGCCGGCCGCTGGGGCTCTTCATGTACTTCCACGGCGCCACGCGCAACCACACGCAGCTCGTCTCGGGTTCGAACATCCACCAGCAACTCGGGGAGCGGTTGAACCTGGCGCTGGTCGGCGCACTGGGCCGCGGCGGGCTCGGCGGCACGCCCACCGATGACGCCGCCAACGTTCTCAAGGACGCCTACCAGGGCCCGGGCATGCTCGACGCTCGCGAGGTCCTCGCGGACGTGCAGTCGCGTCTCGATATCGATCCGGCCCGGCGATACCTGGGCGGCTACTCCATGGGCGGCATCGCCGTCTACCAGCTGGCCGGCGTGTACCCGGACGAGTGGGCCGGAGCGGTTCTCTGGGCTGGCACCAAGCCCAACGACAGCGACGAGTGGCTGGCCGGCGCCCGCTGGGTGCCGATGCTCTTCGTCCACGCGCCGACCGACGAGGTCGTCACATACGAGTCCTCGCTGCAGTCCACGATGGCGCTGGAGTCCTACGGATACATGTTCGAGCTGCACTCGCACCCGGGCGAGCACGAGCACCAGGCGACGACGGATGACTATCACCAGCCCGCAGAGTTCTTCTCCGGGCTGCGCGCCCCCACCAACCCCGCGCGGGTGACGTACCCGCGCGTGCCCGCCCAGGATGCGTTGAAGCTGGGCATCAAGGCGGATCGCGCGTACTGGCTCTCGGAGGTGACGACCACCGCGGCGATTGGCACGGCCGACGTGACCAGTCTGGCGCTCGGCGGGACGGAACCCGGGCTGGAGACGATCGGTCCCACGCCCGAGGACGGCCCTCCTGATCCCTACATCAGGACGGGCCAGCGCTACGTCTGGCCGGGCAAGGCCCTGGCCCGCGTCAACGGGCTGACGGGAACGCTGACCGCGGTCACCTCGGCGACGGTCGACGCCCACCGCGCCGGCCTCGACCCCACCGCGCCGGTCACTCTGCAGATCACCACCGACGCGCCCGCGACGCTGGTGCTGGCGGGCCTGTGCGGCCAGCCGCCCTCGATCAGCGGCGACGCCACTCTGGAAGGCGAGCCGTCTCGCCTGGCGGTGCGCTTCGCCAAGGCCGGCGAGCACGCGGCGACGCTGTCGGCCTGCGCTCCGGCCCTGGGCCTGCCGCCGGCACGGTCGTGCCTGGCCCGCCGGCAGCTCAAGCTCCGCGTGCGCGCTCCGCACGGCCGGCCACTGCGTTCGGCTCGTGTCTACGTGCGCGGGCGGCTGGTGCGAACCCTGCGAGGTCGTCGGACGACCCGCGCGGTCACGCTGCGCAAGCTGCCTGCGGGGCGCGTCAGGGTGAAGATCGTCGCGAGGACACGGGCGGGCCGGCGGCTCGTGCAGACGCGGACCTACCGCATCTGCGCCGCAGCCGCGTCCTCGACCCGCAGCACGCACGCGAGCTCCAGCGCGTCCTGAAAGCGGCGCGGATCGCGCCCGGTGATCTCGATGATGCGATCGATCCGGTAGCGGACGGTGTTCGGATGCAGCCCGAGCCGGCGTGCCGCGCGGCTGATGCTCAGATCCTCCTCGACGAGGGCCGTGACCGTCTCGGCGACGATGCCGCGCTCGCCGTCGGGCAGCGAGGCGAGGCCGGCACCTCGCGACGCGATGACCGCTCGGGTCGTGGCGTCCGCGCTCATCAGCAGGTAGTCGAAGGCGCCGATCTCGGCGACGTCGACGATCGGCCGTGTGATCGCCGCCCGCTGCAGCGCGTGCTCGGCCTCCAGATAGCCGCGGCGGACGCCGGCGAAGCCCGAGACCCGCGACGACATGCCCGCGACCATCTCCACGCCGCGCCGCTCGCGCAGCGATTCGCGCGCGCGGACGAGGCCATCGGCCACTGAGCCACCGGCCGCAACGAGGGCGACGACCTCAGCCTGCCGAGCGACCGCCAGCGCGCACCCGGTGTGCCCGCGCGAGCTGGCGGCGATGGCGTCGGCGACGTGCTGGAGGGCGTCCTCCGGTGTCCGGGTGCCTGCAAGCCGCGCGACGATCACCGCGATCGGCCCCGTCGGGTCCAGCCCGGGGGCCGCCGGGTAGGGCCGGCCGATCGGTTCGACCCGGCCGAGCAGCAGGTTCTCGACGAGGTCGCGCCGCGCGCGGTCGGCGAGTGCGTGCACACGCTGCTGCTCGCTGGCGTACGCCTCCGCGACCTGCATGCTCGCCACGTCGAAGTACTCGATGAGGGCGCTGACGAGCGGGAACGCGAGCTGCTCGCCGGCGCCGGTCGTGCTCAGCTCGTCGGCGATCGCCTCCCACATGACCCCGTGGGCGACCCGGAACGCGTGCAGGAACGCATCGAGCGGGACTCCGTCGCGGACGCGTCGCTTGGCCGCCGTCCGTGCGAAGGCCAGTTCCTCGCGGGTCGGAACGCGGCGCATGCGCAGGACCGCCGGCAGCAGGCGGGCATGGCGCAGGCACTGATCGGCGACGTCGGCGAGCAGTTGCTCGTCCTGCGTGCGGGCGTAGGGCAGGATCTCGGCCCGGATCCGGGCCAGCATCTGCGCGCCGAGCTGGTCGGCCTGGCCGGCCAGACGCTCGAGCACCGCATCAACCTCCGCGCCGGGGCGTGCTGCTGCCTGCGCGACCAGAGCCATTTCTCACCTCTCCCGGCGGGCTGTCGCGACGTGACAACGACGCACCCATACCCCTGTGAAATCCTCCAATGGCACCGTACCAGCGCCCTGTCATCCTCGCGCCGATGCGCTTGCTCGTCGCCGCGGTGGTGTGCCTCTGCTCGCTGCTGGGCCCCGCGCTCGCCGAGGGCGCGGCCGCATCGTTCACCAAGCACCACTACGCGGGACTCGACTACTGGCTCTCCGTCCCGGGCTCATCGGCTGCCGGGCGTCCGTTGGTCGTGTTCCTGCACGGGTGTGGCCAGGACCCGGCCGCGGCGGCCGGCGCCACCGGGTGGCGAGCACTCGCCGAGGCCGAGCGCTTCGTCGCCGTGTTTCCCCAAGCGCCGCCCGTCACCTCGGGATTGGGCTGCTGGTGGTTCACGGACCCCGCAGGCAGCAGCAGCCGCGGTCAGGGCGAGGCCGGCGCGATCGCGGCGGTCACGCGGCATGTCGGCTCGGAGTACCGCGTCGACGCCCGGCGCGTCTACCTCGACGGCTACTCGGCCGGCGGCACCATGACCAGCGTGATGGGCGCGACCTATCCGGACCTCTACGCCGCTATCGGCGAGGTCGAGGGCGCCCCCTACATGGGCGTCGATGTCACCGGGGCGCTCGCCTACGCGGCGATGGGCTCGCACGCGCGGCCGCTGCCGGTCTTCATCGTCACCGGAACCCAGGGCGGATTCGCGTTCGGCGGGGAGGCCAACCTGCGCCAATGGCTGCTGACCGATGACCGCGCCGACGACGGACGTCTCAACGGATCGATCTCGCAACTCCCCGCGGACCTCGACGTCCACAGCTCGAACCGGTTCGGGCTCGAGCTCCCGTGGACGCGCGAGCGGTACAACGACAGCAAGGGCGCTCCGCTCATCGAGCGCTGGGTGATCCACGGCATGTTCCACGAGTACCCCGGCCCGGGAAACGCCCTCGGCCCTGGTCTCCCGGATGCGACGACCGGCGCGTGGGCGTTCTTCGCGGCGCACCCGCTGCGCCGCTGATCTCTAGGACTACACAACGGCGAGCGCGCCGTCCCCCAGGCACGCCAAGTACCGCTCCACGATGTCGCGGTCGAACTGCGCCCCCGCGTGCCGGCGAAGCTCCTGGCGAGCCCGACCCACACGTACACGAGGGCGTACGGGCTCCAGCGGATCGCGTAGTCGGTGGGGCGATGGCGGCGACAGATTGAGGCGTTGTCTGCATGGTCGCCGGCCGGACATCACAGCAACCGGTCGACCCAACCCCTCACGTCGGCATGGGTGACGTTCCCGCCGCACACGACGAACCCCAGCGACACGTCGCCATCGGCACGCTCGATCACCTGTCGCGCGGCCGGGACGAGGCATCCGGTCGCGGGCTCGACCCAGAGCTTCGCCTCCTCGGCGAACGCGACGACCCCGCGCACCGCGTCGGTGTCCGAGACGACGAAGACCTCCTCGACGAGCTCGCGCGCGTGATCGAGTGTGAGTTGCGAGACGTGCGGCGCGCTCAGCGTGCTCGCGATGGAGCTCGGGGCGATCGGCACGGGCTCGCCGGCGGCGAGGGCGCGCGCCATCGCGTCGGCGCCCTCGGTCTCGACGCCCCAGACGCGAACGTCGGGGCGTAACGCCTTCACCGCGGCGGCCACGCCGGAGATCAGCGCGCCGCCGCCGATGCTCACGAGCAGATCGGTCAGTGGCGGCGCGTCCTCCGCGAGCTCGAGGCCGACGGTGCCCTGCCCTGCGACCACGATCCGGTCGTCGAACGGATGGACGAGCGTCATTCCCTCGTCGACGAGCTCTTCGAGCAGGACGAAGGCGCCGGCCATGTCGTCCGTGAGCCGGAGGTCGGCGCCGGCCGCGCGGATGCGGTCGATCGATCGTGGCGGGGCGGAGCGCGCCATCACGACCGTCGCTCGAATGTCCATGCCCGCTGCGACCTCGGCGACGGCGATCCCGTGGTTGCCGCCGCTCACCGCGACGACGCCCGCATCGCGCTCGGCCGCTCCGAGGCCGAGCAGCTTGTGGGCCACGCCGCGTGGCTTGAACGACCCCGACCGCTGCAGCAGCTCGAGCTTGAGCGTCACCGGGACCCCGAGCAGCGTCGCCAGGCCCGGGCTCCTTTCCAGCACAGTGGGATCCGAAGCTTGGAATTCACGTGACTTGAAGTCGCGGC
>JADMIO011346924.1_pt1 | contig 64912 bp, 65 predicted proteins | sample 8958161 | NCBI WGS metagenome assembly JADMIO01 (sample SAMN16585339, study PRJNA669376) | soil metagenome | isolation source: Crop rotation soil | place: USA: Cullars Rotation, Alabama | collected 2011 | reverse complement strand
ATCGGATGCAATCTTAATATGGAGCTTCATGGCAGAGGGATTAATCCCTCTGCTACTATAAATTTAATATTCCACTGTTAAATAGTTTTTTGTCGCAAACCCCCACATACATTGCCGTATTCATCCCTTTTAACAATCCATTTACACAATACATTTGCGTTGATCAATAGCTGACCTGTTATCATCAACTCTGAAAAATGAAGACACTAAAAAGAATCGGATTGGTCCTGCTGGGACTCATTGTATTGATTTTCATCATTGCTGCATTTACACGCAAGGACTACAGTGTTGAACGGGAAGTGACCATCAACCAGCCCCGCGAAAAAGTTTTTGCGTATATAAAACAGCTGAAGAACCAGGATAACTTCAGTAAATGGGCCATGCGCGATCCGAATATGAAAAAAGAATATCGCGGCACGGATGGAACCGAAGGTTTTGTATATGCATGGGACAGTGATGAGGAGGCGGGGAAGGGCGAACAGAAAATATTAAAGATCACAGAAGGTGAACGCATTGAACTGAAACTGCATTTTATCAAGCCTATGGAAGCAGATGCAGATTCACATTTTATCACGGAAACCGTCAATACAAACAGCACAAAAGTGAAATGGGGATTCAGCAGCACCATCCCTTATCCGATGAATTTTATGCTTGTCGTGATGGACCTTGAAGGCATGCTAGGCAAAGACCTGGATGAAAGTCTTAACAATCTGAAATCAATACTTGAAAAACAATCCTGATACAATTAACATGACAACATTACATCCTTATCTTAATTTCAACGGCAACTGCGAAGAAGCATTCAACTTTTATAAATCTGTTTTCGGCGGTGATTTCGCAATGGTCATGCGCTTTGCAGATGTCCCTGCAGAACACCAGGGCGATCCTGCAGAAGCAAAGAAGATCATGCATATTGCATTGCCTGTAGGAAACAGCTCGATGCTCATGGGCAGCGATGTGCCTGCGGCTTACGGGAGTGTAAAAAATGGCAGTAACTTTTACATTTCCATCACTGTGGACAGTAAAGAAGAAGCAGACCGGCAGTTCAATGCTTTAAGTGCAGGCGGAAAGGTGCATATGCCCATGGACAATACATTCTGGGGATCCTATTTCGGAATGACCGCAGACAAATACGGTGTGCTGTGGATGATGAGCTTCGATAAAAAACAACAACAGTAACGATATAACGGTGAAAGCACCTACCAGGACATATCACCGTTTTTTCTGACTGATAAGTGCAGGGCATGTTTTTTACAGGTTACCGTAAAATGAAAAGAATGAGACCCGTAAGAAGTGTTGTATTCCTTGCTTTGACAATGCTGATGTCATGCACCGCTACACAGGTTAATAAAACAACGGAAGCGATCGGTGGCGTATTGAATAACGGCAGCACCGTAACTACCGCTGAAGTTGTTAACGGATTAAAGGAAGCTTTGAAACAGGGAACGACGAAAGGTTCGTCGCAGGCTTCACAGCTAAATGGTTACTTTGCGAATGCACTGATTAAAATTGTGATCCCGCCGGAAATGCAGAAAGCTGATCAGCAACTACGCAGCCTGGGTTTTAACAAGCTGATGGATGATTTTACACTCAGCATGAACAGGGCTGCTGAAGAAGCTGCGAAAAAAGCAAAACCCATTTTCGTCAATGCGATCACTTCCATGACCATCCAGGATGCATGGGGTATTCTGAAAGGGCAAAATGATGCTGCAACCGTTTACCTTAAGCGAACCACCGGTACACAGCTTCATGATGCATTCAAGCCTGTAATAAGGGATGCTTTGCAAAAAGTGAATGCGACCAAATATTATGCGGATATCGTAACTGCTTACAACAGGTTACCGTTAGTGACACCCCTGAATGCTGATCTCGATGATTATGTTACGGATAAAGCAGTCGATGGCCTGTTCGTACTTATCAGGCAGGAAGAGGCTAATATCCGTGCAAATCCCGCTGCGCGTGTGACCGATTTATTAAAGAAAGTTTTTACACCGGAGAACATGTCCGGCAATAATTAGCATGCACTCATCCGTTATACCTGCACAGTATCCGAAAGCAATGGTTGAAGTTTTCAGGAGCGACATTTACGATGCTGCCACTGCTGCGCATTTGCTGAAGTTGATTCATAACATGCTGCCATTATATACTGCAACTTTTGACCTGGAAGACTGTGACAGGATATTGCGGGTTCAATGCAGGCAGGAACCGGTGAATGCGGATAAGCTGATCGCAGTTTTTCATGCGGAAGGCTTCCGGGCTGAAGTGCTTGAGGATGAATACCAGATTGAATAAAGCTGGTAAAGGCCATTTACCGGGAAAGGCCTATTTAGGACCATATAAATTTATTCTGCGGTTGATTTTTCTATGCTGATTTTCAATTAATTATCCAGTTTTTAAATATTTATTTTAATCATCTGATTAAATAGCTTGATTAATAGGAAAAGAAGCCTTTAACTTTGCATCGCAATTAAAAGTAAAGTGATGGCGAAGAAAAAAACTGTAGTTACCGATCTCTCTACGGAAGAGAAGATCAAAGAAGCGGCGCGGATTGTTTTTACACGAAAAGGATATGCAGCAACACGTACCCGTGATATTGCCGAAGAAGCCGGTCTGAACCTCGCTCTGCTGAATTATTATTTCCGCAGCAAGGAAAAGCTGTTCCATATGATTATGCTTGAAAAGATGCAGCAGCTGTTTGGTGTCATGATCCCGCTGATCAACAATCCCGACACTACACTTGAAAGCAAGGTGGAACAGATCGTCGCCAGCTACATTGATATGCTTAAAGCGAATCCTGATCTGCCGCTTTTTGTTCTGAGTGAAATGAAACAACATGCAAAACACCTAACCAGTGTTATCCCTGTTGACAAAGTGCTTCCGGATGCGATTCTTATTAAACAACTCCAGGAAAAAAGGCCTGACATACATCCTGTGCAGTTTCTGTTAAGCATCCTGAGCATGACCATCTTTCCGTTTGTAGTGAAACCGGTTTTTACCGGAACCGGCATTTTAAAACAATCAGCTTATGATATGATGCTGGAAGAAAGAAAAAAGCTGGTCCCACTCTGGGTAAAGGCAATGCTGAAAGCAAAATAAAAAAATTTGAAGATGCATTAAACAGTTGTTTAAAACAAATGAACAGTCCAATGAAAAATATCATTCTTTCAGTCAGCATGCTGGTGGCCGCTTCCTGTGCATATGCACAAACGGGATCGTTAACCCTGCAACAGTGTTACCAGCTTGCTGAACAGAACTACCCGCTTGTAAAACAACGTGAGCTGATTACACACAGCAATCAATATACACTTGAAAGTGCTTCCAAAGGCTGGTTGCCGCAGGTCGCTATTTATGGACAGGCCACTTACCAGTCAGATGTAACCACGCTGCCGTTAAACATGCCCGGTGTTGAACAACTCAGCAAGGATCAGTATAAGGTATATGCAGAATTGAACCAGGTGATCTATGACGGCGGAGCGATTAAACAACAGAAAAAATTGCAGGAGGCTGCTTCGTCCATCGATCAGCAGACGCTGGAGATACAGCTTTATCAGCTGAAGGAACGCATCAGCCAGTTGTTCTTCGGGATACTGCTGCTCGATGAACAGGAAAAACAAAATGCACTGGTGCAAAAAGATATCCGGCTGGCATTAAATAAAACACAGGCTGCCATCGACAACGGTTCCGCATTAAAAAGCAGCGCAGCATTGATGAAAGCTGAAGTTCTGAAAACCTCGCAGCGCAGCACTGAACTGGCAGCAACAAGAAAAGCATATGCAGAAATGCTTAGCCTGTTTATCAATCAACCGGTGGATGAAACCACTTTACTATCAAAGCCGGAACCTGTATTGTCAACCAAAGAAATCCGGCGTCCCGAGCTCCAGCTTTACGCTAACCAGCAAAACGCAGTGAATGCACGGGAAAAATTGTTGCTTTCAAGAAATTACCCCAGGCTGAACTTTTTTGTACAGGGAGGATACGGCAGACCGGCATTCGACATCCTTGATGACAGCTTCAAATCATTTTACATCGGAGGGTTACGACTTACAATTCCCTTGTCAGGGTTTTATACACTGCGAAATGATAAAGCGTTGCTTGCAATCAGCAGGCAATCTTCCGAAGTTCAGAAAGAAACGTTCCTGTTCAACACGGGGTTAAGTATCAGACAGCAATCAGCAGAAACCGAAAAGTTCTCGAAGTTGCTGAGCACGGATGACGAGATCATTTCATTACGAACAGCGATTAAAAATACTGCGGCGGTGCAGCTTGAAAACGGGATCATCAGCAGCAGTGATTTCCTGCGTGAGCTGAATGCGGAAGATGCTGCAAAGCAAAACAGGATACTTCATGAAATACAATTATTGTCATCACAATATCAACAAAACATAACAACAGGAAACTGATAATGAAAAAGCTGCTCTTCGCATTAATGACCGCCTGGCTGGTTTCTTCCTGCGGAAAAAATGAAAATGAATACGATGCTTCAGGAACCTTTGAAGCGGAAGAAACTATCGTCTCCGCTGAAAGTTCCGGCAGAATTATGGAACTGGATGCGGAGGAAGGACAAAACCTTGATGCAGGGATTACTGTGGGTTACATTGACAGCACGCAGTTGCATCTGAAAAAGAAACAGCTCGAAGCACAAATAAAATCGGTGCTTGCAAAACGTCCGGATATATCAGCACAGATCGCTGCATTACAGGAACAGCTACAGCATGCGGAACGCGAGCAGGAACGCATTTCGAATCTTTTAAAAGCAGATGCGGCAACACAGAAGCAGATGGATGATGCCAATTCACAGGCAGCAGTGATCCGCAAGCAGATCAGGGCACAACAATCTGCTCTCGGGATCACCTCCTCGGGACTGAATGAAGAAAGTTTTCCGCTGCAGGTGCAGATCGAACAGATCAATGACCAGCTGCAGAAAACGAAGATCATCAATCCTGTAAAAGGAACTGTGCTTGTCAAATACGCAAAAGTGAATGAAGTAACGGCAACGGGTAAACCCCTTTATAAGATTGCGGATCTCTCGACCATCCTGTTAAGGGCCTATGTTACCGGCGACATGTTTACCGGCCTTAAGCTGAACCAGCATGTAACTGTTTTTACCGACGATGGAAACGGCGCGCAAAAACAACACGACGGAGTTATCGAATGGGTCAGCAATAAAGCGGAGTTTACACCGAAAACGATCCAGACTAAAGATGAAAGGGCGAACCTCGTATATGCTGTTAAAGTGCGTGTGAAGAATGACGGAACGCTGAAGATCGGAATGTACGGTGAACTCAAACTGAAGTGACCATGCATGCCATCGAAGTGCAACAGTTAACAAAAGTGTACGGCAAGGAAAAAATTCCTGCTGTAGAGGAGGCAAGCTTTACGGTCGATCATGGAGAAATCTTCGGACTCATCGGTGCTGATGGCGCAGGCAAAACGAGCATCTTCCGAATGCTGACAACACTATTGCTGCCGGATGGAGGGCATGCCACGGTTACCGGATTCGATATCATAAATGACTATAAGCAGATACGCAATACCGTTGGATACATGCCGGGAAGATTTTCACTGTACCAGGATCTGACGGTTGAGGAAAACCTTGATTTTTTTGCAACGGTATTCAATACATCGGTACGCGAAAATTATCACCTGATCAAAGATATTTATGTACAGATCGAACCATTTAAAACCAGAAGAGCAGGGAAATTATCGGGTGGAATGAAGCAGAAGCTTGCACTGTGCTGCGCACTCATTCATAAGCCAACAGTTTTGTTTCTAGATGAACCAACGACTGGCGTGGATCCTGTTTCACGTAAAGAATTCTGGGAAATGCTGAAACGCCTGAAGAAAGAAGGAATTACCATCCTGGTTGCAACACCTTATATGGATGAAGCGACGTTATGTGACCGCATCGGACTCATTCAGAAAGGAAAAATATTACGGGTAAATACACCGCAGGCAATCAACAGTGAATACCCCGATGCACTCTTTGCAGTGAGTGGCGGAAAGATTTCTGCACTTCTGCGTGCACTGCAAAAAAACACGTTCATCCTTAACAGTTATGGATTCGGCGAATACGCGCATGTTACAGCTCATCGCGATGCAATTACAGCAGCTGATCTGAAAGCGTGGCTTGAAGTCAACGGCTTTAAAAATGCAGAAGTTGAGAAAACAGACCCCACGATCGAAGACAGTTTTATACGCCTTTTAAAATAACCCGTATGGATCAGATCGTGATAAGAGCAGAGAAGCTGCAAAAGCAGTTCGGGAATTTTACTGCGGTGAATGCAATCACCTTTGAAGTTTATAAAGGAGAGATTTTCGGATTTCTAGGTGCAAACGGCGCAGGAAAAACAACAGCCATGCGCATGCTGTGCGGCTTATCGGTTCCGACTTCAGGCGTCGCAAGCATCGCGGGTTTTGATGTATACCGGCAGACGGAACAGATTAAAAAAAGCATCGGTTACATGAGCCAGAAATTCTCATTGTATGATGACCTGACCATTACAGAGAACCTGCGGTTCTTCGGAGGTATTTATGGTATGGATAAAAAAGCAATCAAAGTAAAGAGTGAAAAGCTCATTGAAAAGCTGGGATTGCAAAAGGAAACGAATAAGCTCGTCAGCGCACTGCCGTTAGGATGGAAACAAAAGCTTGCTTTCTCTATTGCAGTGTTTCACGAGCCTGAAATTGTGTTTCTGGATGAACCTACCGGCGGTGTCGATCCGGTTACACGGCGGCAATTCTGGGACCTGATCTATGAAGCTTCTGATGCAGGCATTACCGTGTTCGTAACAACACACTACATGGATGAAGCAGAATACTGTAACCGTATATCGATTATGGTTGACGGAAACATTGCAGCGCTGGATACACCGGCAGGATTAAAGCAGCAGCTGGATTGCAACAGCATGGATGAAGTATTTTACAAACTCGCAAGGGGAGCAAAACGATCAGAATGAAACAGCTTTTGGTATTTATCCGCAAAGAATTCTATCACGTGCTGCGTGACCGGAAAACGCTACTGATCCTTTTCGGAATGCCGGTGATGCAGATATTGCTTTTTGGTTTCGCACTGACCAATGAAGTGAAGAGCACGAAAATCGCAGTAATCGATTACGCGCATGACCAGGCATCGAAAGAGATCATTGCGAAGACACAGGCCAGCAGCTATTTTGAAATAACTGCAGATCTGCAATCACACCTACAGCTGGAAGAAGCATTCCGTGAAGGAAAAATAAAAGCGGCGCTTATCCTGCCCGACGGACTCAGCAGTGATCTTGCGCATGAACGGCATGCACAGGTTCAGATCATTGCTGATGCGACGGATATCAACCTTGCAAACCAGGTTACGGCCTATCTCACCGCTGTACTGAAAGATTATGAACAGCAGCACGGCAATGCATTACCGGAATACAGGATCATTCCTGAAACGAGAATGCTGTACAATCCCCAGCTGAAAGGTGCGCCCAACTTTGTACCCGGTGTAATGGCGATGGTGCTGTTACTGGTGTGTGTAATGATGACCGCCATTGCGATCGTAAAAGAAAAAGAACGCGGGACCATGGAGATTTTACTCGTATCTCCGATGAAGCCAGCACTCGTTATCATTTCAAAGGCGGTTCCTTACCTGATACTGTCGCTTGTGAATGTTGCAGCCATATTGCTGCTCAGTGTTTTTGTTCTCGATGTTCCGGTTAAAGGCAGCCTCCTGCTGCTGATCGCCGAAAGCTCCCTGTTTATCATTACCTGCCTGACACTCGGCATATTCATTTCAATACGTACCGATTCGCAGGAAGTGGCAATGCTTATTTCATTGGTTGGAATGCTGATGCCCACCATGATGTTAAGCGGCTTTATGTTCCCGGTTGAAAACATGCCTTATGCATTGCAGCTGATTTCAAACATTGTTCCCAGCAAATGGTATTACATCATTGTAAAAAACATAATGATCAAAGGTGCGGGATTCACCGCCGTGTGGAAAGAAACACTGGTGCTGGCCGGTATCACGCTCGTTCTCTTTGCGGTAAGTGTCCGGAAATTTAAAATCCGTCTTCAATAATGAAAATGTTAGCGATCCTCCTGCGAAAAGAATTCAGCCAGATCTTCCGCAACAAATCAATTCTCGCGATTATTTTCATTGTACCGGTGATGCAGTTCCTCATACTGCCACTCGCGGTAAATTATGAAGTGAAGAATATTAACCTCGCGGTGATCGATCACGATCATTCGGATTTTTCACGCAAGCTGCTGAATGGCATTACCTCTTCCGGATATTTCAGGCTGATCGGTAACAGCGCGGATTTCGGGCAAGCCTATGCATTCGTTGAAAACGATGAAGCCGATGTAATACTGGAAATTCCACAGGGATTTGAAATGAATCTTGTGCGTGAGGGTTCACAAAAAGTATTTATTGCAATGAATGCCATCAACGGAACGAAGGCAAGCCTTGGCGGCAATTACCTCGGACAGATCATTGCAACATTTAACGCTGACATTCAATCTGAACTTTCGGCAAACATTCATTCAAAACAACCGGAGGGATTGCAAATCGAATCTTCCGGCTGGTTCAATCCAAAAAGAAATTATAAGCTGGCATTAATACCCGGCATTCTTGCATTGCTGGTTACCATGGTCGGGGGATTTCTTGCAGCATTGAATATTGTAAAAGAAAAAGAGGCCGGGACGATTGAACAGATCAATGTAACTCCATTAAAGAAAAGAGATTTCATTCTGGGTAAACTGATACCGTTCTGGATACTTGCGAATATTGTATTTACGCTCGGCCTGATCATAGCCTGGTCATTTTACGGGATCGAGCCGCAGGGCAGCATGTTCCTGTTGTACGGATTTATTGCGGTTTATCTGCTTGCGATACTTGGCTTCGGCCTGCTCATTTCCACATTTTGCGAAAGTCAGCAACAGGCGATGCTCATTATGTTTTTCTTTATGATGATCTTCATTCTGCTTGGTGGATTGTTTTCACCGATCGAAAGTATGCCGGGGTGGGTGCAGTGGATGACAAAGCTTAATCCTGTTGCCTATCTGATTGAAGTGATCCGGATGGTGATGCTGAAAGGAAGCGGATTCAGGAACGTGATGCCGCAACTTGCTGCAATTGTGATCATGGCCGTGCTGCTCAACGGATGGGCGGTGCTGAATTATAAAAAGAGTTCCTGAAATATTCTGATCGCAACGATACGTTATACAGGTCCTGATTTCAGCGCCTGTATTTTTGTTAGTAGCTTAGCAGCTTACCCTGAACCCATGCAATTATTCCGTGCTGCAGTTTTATCATTCCTGATTCTGACACTAAATTCTGCCCGGGTGTACAGCCAGACTAACGTGCTGGTCAGCGGCGGGCAGGCAGCCGGAACCGGCGGAAGTTCATCTTATTCTGTGGGTCAGCTGAATTTCAATTTCGCAACAGGCAGCAATGGAACTGTCAGCGAAGGACTTCAGCAACCTGTGGAGATCTTTGCAACTTCAGATCCCGAATCACCTTCTGCCGTATCTGTAATGGTGTACCCGAATCCAACCTTCGACAGGATCGTTGTAAGCGTTGAAAACTATCAGGATCATCTGCGGTTTAAATTAACGGATATGCATGGCCGTTTAGTTTCCGCCGGGCAGATCACGGATCATGAAACTTATATCCCGGTGATGCAGCTCGCACCGATGACCTATTACCTGAACATCAGCAATGCTGAAAAATCAACCACACTTAAAATTATCAAACACCATTAACGTGAAACGAATTTATATTTTCCTGCTCTTTCTTTTATCTGCATCTTCAATTGCTGTGCATGCGCAGGCACCACTGAAAATGAGCTACCAGGCTATTGTGCGTGACGCATCGAATGTGCTGGTGAGCAATACTACGGTGGGAATGAAGATCAGCATACTTCAGGGTTCTGTTACCGGTATCCCGGTTTATGTTGAAACACATACTCCTGCAACAAACGTTAACGGGCTAGCCACACTTGAGATCGGAGGAGGTAATGCTGTCACCGGAAGCATGTCATCCATTAACTGGGGTAACAGTCCATATTATATAAAGACTGAAACAGATATTACCGGCGGAACCAATTATACGATCAGCGGTACTTCTGAATTATTGAGTGTGCCCTATGCATTGTATGCTGAATCGGTAAACGCAAATTCGACCACTGTTTCTGCAAACGGGGGGCAGGGGAAAATGATCGTCGTGTACACCACCTCCAGCGCTTCTGCATTTTATCAGAACGCAGGCAGTGGCGGCACGTGGACTTCAACACCTTTAAGCGGAACGCCGCTCGGTGCTGCTTCGGCTACGGATATGGTCGTTGTTTACACTTCTTCATCGGCTACTGCATTTTACCAGAATTCAGGATCAGGCGGCACATGGACCTCCACTCCATTAAGCGGCACTCCGGTCGGTGCAGTATCGTCAAACAATGTCATTGTAATTTATACAGCAAACAGTGCACATGCATTTTACCAGAATAACGGAAGCGGAGGAACCTGGACATCAACACCTGTTTCGGGAACTATAATCGGCGCACAGGCTTCTGCTGACAACATTGTGATCTATACATCAACGTCGGTGCTTGCATTTTACCAGAATGCGGGAGCAGGCGGGACCTGGACCTCCACTCCACTAAGCGGTACGCCACTGGGTATAATTAACGGCAAATGAACATTCACACAGCAGGATCAATCATGTAAACTATATAACATAAGATCATAAATGAAAAAAGTAACAGGCCTCGGAGGAATATTTTTCAAGTGCAAGGATCCCAACAAGATTAAAGAATGGTACAAAAAAAATCTTGGCCTTGAGACCGACCAGTACGGGTTTAATTTTGAATGGCGGCAAGGCGATGATCCAGCGAAATATGGTTCGACGCAATGGAGCCCGTTTAAAGAAAGTACTGAATACTTTAAACCTTCTCCGAAGGAATTCATGATCAATTACCGCGTGGAAAATCTTGAAGCGCTTGTAGAAGAATTAAAAAAAGAAGGAGTAACGATTGTGGATCAGATGGAAAGTTATGAGTATGGAAAATTTATTCATATCATGGATCCTGAAGGAAATAAAATTGAACTGTGGGAACCTGCGGTTGAAGATTACGATAAGCTAGTGCAGGGAAGAATATCCTGATCTGCTGAATCCGTTTTTATTACAGCATTCTCCTGAATAAAAAAGATTCCCGCATCACGGGAATCTTTTTTATTTGAAGCCACCACCGTGGTAATTAGCATCAATGATCAGAGTCCCCTGCTTTGATTCCGCTCCTCGGCAGATCGCTGATGCGAAGGCTGATGACGTGTTTCCGATGAATCTTTCTCGCTGGGCTGCATCTGTTTTTCCATATTAGCAGCCATGGCTGCATCAGGCATAATGGTCGCCATCGCTACATTCATACGTGCAGCTTTACCGAGCACCCGTGCATCACCGTTCTTCATCGCATCATAAGCAAGTTTTGCAACTTCTCCCGGATCATCAAGATCCTTTTCACGATAAACCTTCGTGTTTTCCATATCGGCTTTATCAAAGAAATCTGTATCGGTTGCTCCGGGCATCAGCAGCGTTACAGTGATGCCGGTATCTTTCAGCTCCCTGACCAGGGCTTCGGAAAACGACATCACAAATGCTTTTGTTGCAGCATACACTGCTAGCAGAGGTGCCGGCATTTTGGATACTTCAGAACCCAGCTGCAGAATTTTTCCGTGGTCCCGTTTCAGCATATCCCTGAGGAAATAATGCGTCAGCGCCACCAGCGATGTAATATTCAGCTGGATGATATCGACGTGACGCCGCAGATCAGTTTCAGTAAATTTTCCATGCTGTCCCTGTCCTGCATCGTTCACGAGGATCTCGATATCGATCCCCATGCTTTTAACCTGGTTGTAAACCTGTTCAGGTGCAGCAGGATCGAACAGGTCAGCCGGAATCATTTTAACATCGATGCTCAGGTGTGAAAGCTCGTCTGCGACCTTTGCAAGATCCTGCTGATCTCTTGCGACCAGCACAAGATTATAACCGTCATCTGCAATAATTTTTGCAAGCTCATAACCAATTCCGCTGGTTGCACCTGTAATCAGCGCATAGCCGTTACTGTTATTGCCGGAAGTATTTTTCATCATTTTGTCTTTTTGTTCAATTAAATTTTAAAAAAATCAAGCCAGCACAGTATTTCAGAACAATAGCAGTACAGTTGCGCCGCAAATTACCGTTGGCTGTTCAGTACATTTGCATCGGATGAAAGAAAAATTACGTGCTGCTTTCGGCATCAGCAAACGGTTCCGTTCGGAAATAAACGGCGTACTGGAGATCAGCTGGGTCAACGGTCATAAGATACTGGAGACAAAAACTGCAAATTATTCTTACGGATCCTTGCAACGCATTCTTAAATGCGGGTTGAAGACCATTGATCTTTCCGGGCTTTCCAATGTACTTTTGCTCGGCATGGGCGGTGGAAGCGTTATTAAAACATTGCGTGATGACTTCAGTTATGAAAAGAAGATCACGGCAATTGAACTCGATCCTGCCATCATCCGTGTTGCAGCCGATGAATTCAATATCCTGCCGGGACCTGATCTGAAAATAATTGAAGCGGATGCAATCGAATATGTGCATACCGATAAAGGAAAATACGGGCTTATCATCATCGACATTTTCATCGGTCTAACGGTACCGGATATGCTATTTTCTTATGATTTCTGGAAAGAGATTGAAAGACTGCTGAAAAAGAACGGTTATGTGATCTTTAACGCATCTGTGGCACCGCTTTCAAAAATCAAAGAGGAGATGATCCGCGATTTTGTGTCACCCTCCATCAGCCTGATGCGTTTTGATCATGTGGGAGGCACAAATACTTTGCTGACCGGAAAAAAAGGGTAAGGCCAATGCCACTGGCTGAGGATAGAATGATCTGACTGCCTTAATTCACTTTGTTCTTTCTTTCCTATTGCTGATCTTTCGGTTCCCTAAAAATCCATTGACATGATCAAAGGAGTTCATACCATGTTTTATACCTCCGATGCGGAGGGCCTGCGTGCTTTCTTCCGCGATAAGCTCAACATGAAAGCAACCGATGCGGGTGGTGGCTGGCTGATATTTGATGTTCCCGAAGCAGATCTTGGCTGTCATCCATCCGACGCAGCGAACGGTGCACCTTCCGGTACGGCAGACATCTCTTTTTATTGCGACGACATCCACCAAACGGTAAAAGAACTGAAAGCAAAAGGTGTTGTTTTCAAGACTGAAGTAGAAGATCACGGTTACGGCCTGGTAACGCATTTCGAAGTACCGGGGAATTTTGCAATCCAGCTGTACCAGCCGAAGTACTGACAGCGTTGCAGCATTGCACCTGAGATTTTCTTTCCGGATTTAACCTTATCTGCCATGAGACTGTATTTCCTGATTTCAGCATTTCTCTGCATTCATACTGCGCATTCGTTGGCGCAGGACCGCACTGTCATCGACAGCCTGCAGCGATTACTTTCCGGGCGATCGGTTCAGAAAACAAATGAATCCGGACAAGCAGTTGCAGAAATCCTGTATGAGCTCAGCCGCGAATACTGGACAAGCAACCTGGATTCATCACTGATGTATGCAGAACGTCTGCTTGCATTTTCAGAAGAAAAAAATTACATGACAGGTACCGGTAATGCCTATAACAGTAAAGGAGTGATTGCATGGTACCGCGGTGATTACCGGCATTCACTTGAATTCCATGATAAAGCGCTAAGGATAAGGAAAGAGGCCGGTAATAAAATCGACATTTCCGCCTCTTATAATAACATCGGACTGGTTTATGACGACCAGGGAAACTTTTCAATGGCCCTTCAAAACTATCTGGATGCATTGAAATGCTACGAAACTGCGGGTAACAGGGATGGCATTGCCCAGGAATACAACAACATCGGCACCATTTACCTTTCACAAAAAAATTTCGATGAAGCACTCTTAAACCAGAAGAAAGCAGAAGCAATAAGACTAGAAACCGGGGACAAATGGGGTCTTACGGAATCATACAGCAACATCGGTCTGCTGTATTTCGAACTCGGTAAGTACGAAGATGCCATCAGTTATTACAATAAAGCCTTAAGCCTGCGCAAAGAGATCGGCGATCAGCAGGGTATGGCGATTTCATACAACAATTTCGGCGATGTATACCGGAAAGAAAAAGATTACACAAAAGCATTGGAATACTATCACCTTGCGCTGGAAATCGATCGTGGCATGGGCCTGGTGAAAAGCATGGCGGATGTGCTGCTCAGCATTGGTGCACTTTACGAAGAAACAGGTAACCTGCCGCTCGCACTGAACAATGAGCTGGAAGCATTGCATCTTTCCGAAAAAATCGGCGCGGTGGATTACCTGAAAAATATTTACAGCAGCCTTGCCCGAACATCTGAAAAGATGAACAATTATAAAGCAGCGTATGAATACCACCTGTTATCGCAGCAAATGAGCGATTCACTTTTCAGCATTGACAAATCAAACACTATTGCAAATCTTTCGCTGCAATATGAAAGTGATAACAAGGAGAAGCAATCGAATTGCTCAAAAGTCAGAGTGAGCTGGAACGGTTGAAAGCGACACGGAGGCTGGGCATGAATTTCGGTCTCGGTGGTGCACTGCTGGGAATTATCTGCGTGGCGCTTGCTTTTTATGGTCAGAACAGGAAAACGAATAAGGTGAACCTCCAATTAAAGCAGGCTTATGGTGAGCTCAAAGAAACGCAGCTGCAGCTGGTGAAGAGTGAAAAGATGGCGGCGTTTGGTGTAATGGCATCGCGTATGGCACATGAAATTCAAAACCCGCTTCATTTTGTAAATAATTTTTCTGAAATGTCGCTGGACCTGGCCGAGGAAATTAACATGATGCCGGGAACCGAAGAAAAAGAGGAAAGTATAAAAACCCTCGTGGATAATTTAAAGAAGATCAATGCACATGGTAAACGTGCGGCAGGCATCATCAGCCGGCTGCAGGAACATACCAGGGCCGGAACAGCGCACGAATATTTTGAAGGCACCCCAGGTTAATCAGCAGTGTGCATATGAATGCCGATAAATTAAGAATTACATCGCTGGTGCAGCTGTTCGACCTTCTTCCGGAAAATGAAAGGATCATGGTGGATGTATTACGCCAGCTTGCGATTGATCATCTTCCAACGGGAACCAAAGAAAAATTTGCATTCAATGTTCCTTTCTTTTACAGGAATAAAGGACTTTGTATCGTATGGCCTGCGACAATTCCCAGAGGAGGAATTAAAAAAGGCGTGCTGCTTGGATTCTGGCACGGAAATAAACTGAATGACGTGGCGTCATATCTAGTGCATGGTACAAGCAAGAAAGTATTTTATAAAATATACAAGGATGTTGACGAGATCGACGAAGAAGCACTGATACCGTTATTTAAAGAAGCAGGAAGAGTCGATGACCTGCCGGTTACAAAGAAAGTACCTATTAAAAATAAATTTTACCGATGCGGTTAATATGCTAATTGGCTACGCATGGCTTTAAAGGGATAACAGTTGCTGCGCTATTGAGTTTCTGCTATAAAGTATAATTATTATTTAAACGCAGAGGACGCAAAGTTGCTTTTCTCGTTTTTGAGAACCGCAGAGAAATAATGTGCTAATATGCTAATGCGGTTAATATGCTAATTGGCTACGCATGGCTTTAAAGGAATAACGGTTGCTGCGCTATTGAGTTTCTGCTATAAAGTATAATTATTATTTAAACGCAGAGGACGCAAAGTTGCTTTTCTCGTTTTTGAGAACCGCAGAGAAATAATGTGCTAATATGCTAATGCGGTTAATATGCTAATTGGCTACGCATGGCTTTAAAGGAATAACGGTTGCTGCGCTATTGAGTTTCTGCTATAAAGTATAATTATTATTTAAACGCAGAGGACGCAAAGTTGCTTTTCTCGTTTTTCAGAACCGCAGAGAAATAATGTGCTAATATGCTAATGCGGTTAATAGTAGTGTGAAATAATGTATGAAGCAAGCATAGCTATATTTGTTTGTAGTGCATTTTTCCGGGATAAAATCAATAGAACTATGATTCTATGTATTTTTTATGTCCTATGCTTTGCCCGGCTGCAGAGACGGTGTTAAAAAAAATTTGAATCACCTGAATGGAATTGCCTCTTAATTCACGCTGAGTTATATCCGGTGCTGTTTGACCTCATCCCCTACCCTTCTCCAATTGGAGAAGGGGGGAATCTTTTTGTTGAATGTGATTATATTCCTATACAAATAATAACCGATCAGGATCCGGCAAGATATATAATTGTGAAGCAAGCATAGCTCTATTTGTTTGTAGTGCATTTTTCCGGGATAAAATCAATAGAACTATGATTCTATGTATTTTTTATGTCCCTATGCTTTGCCCGGCTGCAGAGACGGGTGTTAAAATATTAAACATTCTATGGAAATGTATTTTAATGCTCCGAGGGGATAATCACACTGGTCGCTATATTTGATGCCTTTTTGATTTGGGTTTAAATGCGCAGCAGGCTAGCCAATTATATTTCAATCATCCGGTCATCCATACGTGGGGATGAATATGATTTTACAACCATAGACCTGCGAAAAGCAGTTGTATTGCTTGCCATCCCGATGATGCTGGAGCTTGCGCTGGAATCGGTGTTTGCGGTCGTGGATATTTTTTTCGTCAACAAGCTTGGTATTCATGCGGTTTCAGTGGTCGGGCTTACAGAATCAGTGATCACCATTGTTTATTCGGTTGGGATCGGTCTCAGTGCTGCTGCAACTGCTGTAGTTGCGAGAAGGGTTGGTGAAAAAAATCTTAATGCCGCTGCACATGCGGGTGCACAAGCCATCCTGCTGGCGGTATTCGCGTCATTGATACTTGGAATTCCCGGGCTGATCTTCGCTACGGATATTCTGCGGTTAATGGGAGCACAACCTGAAGCGATTGCAATCGGAGGTCCTTATGTGCGCATTATGCTCGGTGGCAACATGGCGATCATCCTGCTGTTCCTGATCAACGGCATCTTCCGCGGTGCCGGTAATGCAGCGATTGCAATGAAAAGTCTCTGGATCGGTAACCTCTTTAATATCGTGCTTGATCCATTACTGATATTCGGTCTTGCATTTTTTCCGGAGTTTGGTGTTACGGGTGCAGCGATAGCAACTACTACCGGAAGAACGATCGGTGTGCTGTACCAGGTATACCACCTGCATAAATCCACAGGTTTGCTGAACATCAGACTGCAGCATTTCAAACCGGATTTCAAAATCATGAAAGACCTGTGGAGCATAGCTTCTTCTGCAACATTTCAATTCATTATTGCTTCAGCGAGCTGGATCTTTTTAGCATCCATGGTTGCACAGTATGGCAGTGCTGCTTCAGCCGGATATCAGACTGCAATCAGGCTTGTCGTATTTTTTATTCTGCCTGCCTGGGGAATGAGCAATGCCGTTGCAACGCTGGTTGGTCAGAATCTCGGTGCCAATCATCCGGAACGAGCAGAAATGAGCGTGAAGATCACTTCAAAGTACAATGCTGTTTTTATGGCACTGGTGACCGTATTCTTTTTCGTATTTGCCTACCCGTTAGTTACCTTCTTCATTCCTGCCCATGAGACCCTTCAGATCCATTATGCAGTGCTCACGCTGCAGATCCTGAGCTCCGGGTACATTTTTTATGGTGCCGGCATGGTCGCGACACAGGCATTTAACGGAGCGGGAGATACGAAAACACCTACATGGGTTTATTTTTTTGGCTTCTGGCTTTTCCAGATCCCTTTTGCATGGATGATGCATACCTGGACTTCATTAGGAGCTACCGGCATTTTCATAGCGGTACCTGTTGCAGAAACACTGATGGCGGTAACGGTGTTTATTTTATTCCGCAGGGGTAAGTGGAAAACGGTGAAAGTTTAAACAGGGACTGCCGCAGATTTTCTGGTTTTCGCTATCTTAGATTCTCTGATGCGTGCATTTGCCTCTCTTGTTATTATTTTTATTTCACTGCAATGTCAGGCGCAATTCAACAATAACTTCTGGTGTTTTGGAGATAGCATAGGAATTGATTGGACCAATGCTCAAAACCCTTCAATGTTTAAATCATCTCTGAAATGGCGGGGCGGCTCTGCTACTATTGGTAATAGTTCCGGCTTATTACTTTATGAGAGCCGTTTCGATAATACTCTTCCTTCTAACAATATTGTCTGGAATAAATATCATTCGGCGGTAGCAAATGGTAAATTTATTTATGGCGGTGGGTGGTATCATGATCAGATGTTTCTACCGGACCCTTTTAATGACTCCATAATTCATTTATTTTCCACAAACGTTACTTCTTCGGGGCCGTATGGTTTATATCATACTATAATTAATTATAAACTTAACAATGATTCAGGTTTAGTCATTCAAAAAAATTTGCAAATATTATCGTATCCGGCGTTTGATGGATTAACAGCTGTCAAAAATGGAAATGGAAGAGACTGGTGGATCATATTTCAACGATGGTATGCAAATTCCCAATTAACAAATGAGTTTTTTATCTTCCTTTTAAGTCCCTCCGGTATATCGCCAATGATGCTGCAAACAATCGGATCCGGGCATACTACAAATGCTGGTTGCATGACAATTAGTACTAACGGCGAAAAGTTAATCAAAACATCCTGGCAGGGTTTGATAGAAATGTTTGACTTCGATCGATGTACAGGAACAATTAGCAATCCAGTACTAATTGAACCAGAAATTACTCCATTTTCTCCTAGTCACTGTTTTGTATCTAATGCACTTTCCTCAGATGATAGCAAACTTTATATTAGTAATTACAATAGCATTGCCGGGGATACATCTTTTATTTATCAATATGACCTTTCAGCCCCTAATATTTTCGCATCAAAACAAATTATTTTTTCTTACACTGATCCTGTAGGTGTAGGTAACTTAAAATTAGCACCAGATAATAAAATTTATCTTTCCTGTCAGTATGAATGTCCAACTGTTTCTTGCCAGGTTTATCCGGATTCAGTTTTTAATCAAATAAACAGTAACCTTTCAGTTATCAATTATCCGGATAGCTTAGGTGTTGCTTGTGACTTTCAACCTTTCAGCTTATACCTGGATGGTGGCAGAACCTATTATGGAATGCCGAATATTCCCGATTATCAATGAGGTGCTTTAGCGGGTAGCCCATGCGACACGTTAACCGCAATTAGAGAACAGCATTCTGTCACTACAGATTTCAAATGCTGGTATCATTCCGATTGGAAAATGCTTTTTGTGAATGCATCTAAGTTGTCGGGCAAAAACGTTCAGCTGCGCATATTTGATTCAACCGGGCGCATTGTTCATCAAGTAAACAGTAAAGCAAACGGCGGTTATTTTACAGCAGATGTTGGATTGCCGCAGCTTGCGAATGGGATTTATGTTGTGCAGCTGATGAGTGAGAACGAAAAGATGACGTGTAAGTTTATTAAGTAAGGTTCCCTTATTATTCCGTTTCCAGATTCCGCAGCATTGAGAATGCTGCCTGGTTTTTTACTTTCTTTTGCATGCCCAAAAGAAAGTAAAGCAAAGAAAAAAGTACCACCAAACCAAACCGCCGATGCACGGGGCGGGCGCTTGCGCACTGACAAATACAGTTTCGTCATGTGCCGACGGGACTACCCTTACCATTACACCATCTGTTAACACATCGGCGGTTCACGCGTTTGCCGGACCTCTCCGCACATCTTACGCTCAAAGCTGTAAAGATTTACTACAGCTGTATTTTTCGATTGCTGCAACTGCCACCCGGTTTTGGTAATCCTAATTTTAATTTTTATATCAGCTTCCAACAAACATCATGTAAGCATTTGTATCCGGGAGTAATTGTTTGAACATTGCTCAGAAAAATTTTCATCTGTAACTTCAGGGTGGGTGTTGTGGGGGATTTTTTGCGAAGCAAGATCTTAATAGGAAACTACTTCAACCTGCGTTTGAGTGGAACCCTACCGCAGGCTGTGTAGGGCAAGCGCTGATCACGCGGATGTAATTGATTACCACGGATTATAAGTACTGATACTGCCGCCCCTGACTTCCTACTTCCTACTCAGTACTCGATACTAAACAAAGAAGCCCTGAATCAATGCTTCAGGGCTTCTTGTTAATTAAATATTATCAACCGGTTATTCCGTTTTAATCAAACGGATCGTCTGTCTTTCTCCTGCACTGTTGATTGCAGTAAGGAAGTACATACCGTTTTTCAGCTCCTTGCCGGCTTTCAGATTTTCATGCAGGTCGGTGATCACCTGGCATACCTTACCGGTGATATCCGTGATGATAACCTGGCGGAAATCCGCATCGGAAAGAACAATGCTGAATTCATCTGCAAACGGGTTGGGGACGATTGAAATGCCCGGTGCTGTGGATTCAAATTCGAGACGTGCCGGCTGCCCGCATACGACGGTCCCGCTGCAGGTCGCAGTACAACCTTTGTTATCGGTAACTGTCACCGTGTACGTACCTGCGGGAACGTTAGTCACCGCAGAACCTGTTGACCCGTTGCTCCACAGATAAGTTTTAGTACCCGAGCCGCCGCTTGCTGTTGCAGTCACTGAACCGTAAGTAGCTTTCGAAACAACTTTGCATTGTACCGAAAGGACAGCTGCCGGTTGTGTAATGGTGATGCTTTTTGTTTTGGTGCAGCCGTTTTTATCGGATACCGTCACCACATAAACACCTGCAGCAAGGTTTGATGCTGTAGGGCCAGACTGTCCGTTTGACCAGGCATACAGGTAAGGACCTGTTCCGCCGGAAGCGGAAGCAGTTGCACTGCCAGTAGATGCTCCCTTGCAATTCACATTTACCTGCGTGCTGCTTACTGAAAGCTGCGACGGGTTCTGCAGGAGTTTCGAACAAACGTGTGAACAGCCGTTCTTATCGCTGACCGTTACCGTATATGTACCTGAACATAATCCGCTGATGGTTGCAGTGGTTGCTCCGGTATTCCAGAGATAGTTGTAACCCCCGGCGACACCGCCTTTAGCGACAACGGTTAAACTTCCGTTGCAGGCACCATAACAAAGCGGTTTAATCTGGCTGATAGTTGTAGTGATGGCTGACGGAGCAACAATTGTACGCGACATTTCTTTCGTACATCCGTTGCCGTCAGTAACGGTTACTTTATATGTTCCCGCACAGAGACCTGAAATCGCAGCAGTTGTTGCGCCGTTATTCCACAGGTATCCGAAAGGACCTGTTCCGCCGTAGACTGTTACGCTGGCACTTGCATCGCAGTTACCAAAACAGGTTGGCTTCTGGCTTGCAATCGTTAATTTGATGTTTGATGAACCGGATGGAACCAGTGTTGCAGAAATGCTCTTCGAACATCCGATCGCATCTGTAACGGTAACCGTATACGTTCCTGCAGGCACACCTGTCAGATCTTCAGAAGTTGCGCCATTTGACCACAGATATCCGTAAGGACCGCTGTTACCGGAAACGATCAGATCGATGTTACCGTTTACCGCACCACATACCGGGTTTGCAACCTGTGTCGACAGGCTCATTGACGGCACCGTGATGCTGTATGAATAGATCTGGAATCCGTTCAATGCGCAATTGTCATCCTTTACCATTACGGTAAATGTATATGGCTGAGTTCGTGCATCCGCTGCCGTTGGTGTCCAGCAGAATGTACCGGTCGGGTATGGCGAGCCGGCCACGTTGAATGATCCTGCAGGAATACCATTGTTCCATGTCAGTGTTAATTCCTGACCCTGGTTGCCGTCAGATGTGAAAATATCAAAACATAAAGGCGTACCTGCGCAGATCGTCGTATCGAAATCGCTGCTTCCGTTCATACCGGTCGCTACGGGTAATACGTTCGGGTTGCAATTAGTCACCACGAATTGTATGTCACGCATCACGGAGCCGATCAGCTGGCCATTGCGGTATTCATCGATACGTACAGCTGTTACACCTACTTCGATAGAAGCCGGAGTGAAATTGATATCGCCTGTTGAAGAATTTAAAGTGATCGGTGTTGAGCTGTTAAGAAAGTTCGTTGCACTGTAACCGGGATTGAACGGCACATCGTTTCCATTATCCAGGCGTGGTGCAATAAAGCTGTATACGAGTGAATCACCTTCGTCATCAACAACCCCGTGATTGTAAGTTGTGTTCTGTCCATGGCATACAAATGCAACAGGATAGTTTGAGAAAGTCGGTGAGTGATCGGTTGAAGCAAGCAGTGTATTTACGGATGCTTCAATGAGGAAACCATTGTTGCAACCGCCGCCGATGGTGGTGATCGCGCAGTTTCTGCAGCAATCCAGCCACTGGAATTTCCAGTCGGCGCAGGCGAACGGCAGATCTACATCGCCTTCATACTGGTAACGCTGAATGCCGGGAGCATTTCCACCGTTACAGGTTGTAACCGTGCTAACACACGGGAAGTTGATCTGGTTTCCTGTGTTCTGAATCAGGTCCAGGTCAACTACGAATGACTGACCGCATGACGAGCTTACAGAAATGGGTTCAGGATTCTGTACCGGGATACCTGCACAATCGCGGTACAGCACAAGCGTTACCCTGTACTTACCGGGAGATACATAAGCGTAGGTCATGTCACCTCCGGCAATATGTGTAGCATTGGCTGAAAACACTGATGCCATTAATAACGTCAGTGCCGTACAGAAGATTCTGTACCGGGTACGGAAATTTTTGAGAATAGAATAGGTCATATGCATATAAGTTTAAGTTCGCGGGTAAAACCGAAAGACAAGTGCCAGGTTCGTTGCATGCGGCCTGGTGAAGTGCATGCAAGGAAGTCGTGCAGTATATAAACAGGATAAGTGCAACACCGGATCCGCCGGATGCAGCGATGCAAAGAGAAATTTACCGCGACATCGCTTTGCATCCCTGCAGTTTATGGCAAATCGTGTTAAATGAAAGGGCGAACGGTATTTAAAAACTGGTAAAAGAATATCAGGAAGAAGGTGAATGATTTCAGGATGGATACATCAATTGTCTACTCTTCGTATAGACTTTCACGTTATAGCCTGATATCGGTTGAACCTAAGTTAGGATCAGTAATTCCAGAACATAATTCGCACCGGTGTTAAGATCGGTTCTATGTAACGGTTCTGCGTAGCAGAATTTATGCAGATGGCAGGTAAGCATACGCCATATTATAAGATAGAAACAAATTAACGTTGCTGTGAGGGTTGTTTGCGTTAGCGATTGGCAGGGACCGCAGGTGCCCGAAGGGCGGGAGCGAAGCGCACCCCTGGAAAAGCGCGGCCCTGAAGGGGCAACGCCCTGAAAAAAATAAGGCATATAATTAAGAGCATAACCGTAAACTTTTATGGCGTGAAGAGATGCCAATGACAGACATTAATTTTTCACAGAATTAATAAGGCAGTCGTCTGGCACTCTCTTCAGTTTACATTTACAACAGGAAAATTATCAGGGCTTTGAAACCTCCACAGGCTGTTTACGTATTTGTAAACCATCAGGATAATTACTGAAAACACCAAAATGAAAAGACGAATTCAAATGTTAATTGCCGCCATGGCTATAAGCCTGGTGAATGTGAATGCCCAGACTGAAGGAGTGAAAATTCCGCTGGCGGGAAAAGCTAAAATTACTGCACGCGATCACCGTACGGCATCGCGACAGGTTGTGAGCTGCGGGACTGATACGCTGCTGTATCCTTATCTTAAAGAGTTGGTTTTCAATGCCCCAAACGACAGTTTTTTTGTTGATGCGATGGTTGGAAATGTGCGGACTGCTGCGCAGGCGTATGAGCTGAACACCGATGTGAACATTGTGGGAGTGCAGTTCTGGGGTGGTGCTTATTCCACTTCACCCGCGCCGCAAACCCTGCAGGTGCGTGCATACCTGTATGCGGTTGATGCCTTTAATATGCCGGTGGCGACACTGGATTCGGCAGACATGACGGTGACTGAATCGTATGATTTTTATGAGGCGGTGTTTGCTGCTCCGCATACGTATAACCAGAATTTTGCTGTTGGTGTACGCAGCATTCCGAATGATACGCTTGCCGTGATCACGAACAATGCAGGAAATGTGTGGTCGCCGGATTATGCAGAAGATCTTGCGTGGCGGCGATTCGGTTCGGGCACGTGGAATTCATCCGTTAACTTTTTCGGACAGGACCTTGAATACATGATCTTTCCAATTGTGAGTTATAACGTTAATGCAGACTTTGCAGTAACGAATGACACTGTATGTGAAGGAAGCAATGTTGCATTCATAAATAACTCTTCACCGTTGCTGGCTAACAGGATGTTCAACCTGCTGTCATTTGATGCTTACTGGGGTTTTGCGGCAGCAGATTCATCATATTCCTGGGATTTCGACAACAGCAACAACTGGATTTCATCGGTGAACGGAAATTACACTTATAATTCACCGGGAACTTATAGTGCGCGGCTTGTAGCGGATATGACGGGGTATTACAGTTCCTGTTCCGATACCCTGTCAATGGATATGACGGTTAAAGCTGTTTACAATGATACATCGAGTGCAACCATTTGTTTTGGTGATACGCTGATGTTTGGTTCACTGCCGATGACCATGCCCGGAATTTATACGCAATCCTTTGCAACACCTTTCGGATGTGATTCGATCGCCACCATCATTTTATACCTGAACCCGGTATATTCCGAGATTGCTTCAGCAACGATCTGTAACGGCCATGCATACCCGTTCGGTTCACAGCTGCTCACATCGGCAGGTGTTTACATGGAAACCTTCCAGGCTGCAACAGGATGTGATTCCACGGTGACCCTTACGCTGGGTGTTACAACTGTTGATGCATCGGTAACATCGAACGGATCAACCATAACTGCAAACGAACCCGCCGGAACTTACCAGTGGATCAATTGTGCTGACAGCACTGTGATCGCGAATGAAACAGGTCAATCCTTTACCGCTACCACCGGAGGAGATTATGCCGTAATCGTAACAGCAAACAACTGCACGGACACTTCAGCATGTACCAACGTGCAGGTGACGGGTATCACTGAAGGTATTCACAAAACAAACCTGCGTGTTTACCCGAATCCGGCCACAGGAAAAGTTCAGATCGATACAAAGGGAATGATTGCGAAAAGGATTTTCATCACGAACATGGTTGGTGAAATCATCCGGGGCTTTGAACCGGAGAAAGCGATAACATCGATAAACCTTGAAAATACAGAAAGCGGAATGTATTTCATACATGTGATCAATGCAGAAGGGACGGAGATCGTGAAGCTGATCATCCGGTAAAGACAGTTACTGAATCATTGTTGGGAGCGCTTCGGGAAACCGGGGCGCTTTTTATTTACAGGGTGAAGTCTGTTGGAGTGCGATCGATTCAACGGAATTGCGTTTATTTATCGGCCGGTTGTAAAAGTGCGGGACTGTAGCTGCCCGCAACTGTTGCTCTCTTATGGATCCTCATAAAGAAACACTCGAAACATGGAATAAGGTTGCTTCGCTTTACGAGGAGCAATTTATGGAGCTGGAGATCTACAATGAAACGTATGACTTTGTATGCAGGCAGTTAACAGCAGCACAAACCCGGGTGCTCGATGCCGGTTGCGGGCCAGGGAACATCAGCAGGCAGCTTTTATCCAGGAGGGCAGATTTAGAAATAGATGGAATTGACATGGCTGCCAACATGATCGATCTTGCAAAGAAGAATAATCCCGGTGCAACGTTCACTGTGATGGATGCACGAGCGATCGGTACACTTACCAAAAAATACGACGCGGTAATCTGCGGATTTCTGCTCCCGTATCTGTCAGCAGATGAAAGTGCTCAATTGATCAATGACGCAAGCGGATTACTTGATGCCAATGGAATACTGTATTTAAGTTTTGTAGCAGGGGATGCGGAGCAATCCGGATTTAAGTTAAGCAGTACCGGTTACAGGAGTTACTTTTATTATCACCAGGCGGATCAGGTTAAAACAATGCTTTCCGAAAGCGGCTTTGAAGCATTGAAAGTGTTTAATGTGAACTATGAAAAATCTGCTGATACGAGCGAGGATCATACGATCATGATCGCGCGTAAAACATGAAGCTGCATATGCACCGGAGGCTGATGAAAAAGATCATTTTGATGATACTGCTCTGCTGCATGTTCACTGCATGCCGGTATCCTGCAGCTGATGCCATCTGCAACTGCTGTAAGGAAGTGTATACGAACACAGATGAGGCGATTGAATGCTTAAACCGTACCGCAGACACCACACGAACAACTGCAGAAAGCAGGTTGCTGCTCATCGCATTTATTGACAGGGATTCTGCAGCAATGAAAAAGCCGGGATGGCAGATCATCCGCGATCAGGAGGTTTTAACAACAGCGCAAAGAAATTACCTGCTGGTTATTCTCGACAAGCAGAAAATACGCATGCTTAATACCGATTGCAGCAGTAATATAGTTCAGGATTCAGTGAAAGCAGCTGGTAAAACGCTATTTGTAATTACCAACCCAGCGTTGTGCGCATTTGACTGCTGGACGGAGGACGATGAACCGCAAAGCATTATTGACAAACTGGAAGTGGGGAACGGACCCTAGTAATTTAATTTTCAGCGACGACTTGTATGCTGGTTAATACGGGCATTGCTTATATTTAATCCCCGAAGTTTATTCATTTTTTATATCCTGCCTATGAAAGGTGTTTTTGTAATGTTCGTTTGTCTTGGCGTTCTTTTATCAAAACAGGTGCATTCACAATCAGCCGGCGCATACCTGGATTCAACAAGCACATGGTACGAATTGTTCGGCGGCACTAACGGGATTACTATGTATAAAGATTATAATACATACTTCCTGGAAGGCGATACCGTACTTAGCGGCACTACGTATTACCGCCTTTACCGGAACCAGATCGATTCGGTATGGGATGCATTTACTGACAGCTTCCTCTCAGTCAATTATAACAACCATGTCTATCAGGGTGCATTAAGGGAGGATTCCTTAAAACGCTTCCATCTCTTTTATCCTTCACAGGCAGCAGAATCGATGCTGTTTGATTTTAATTTTTCAATCAGTGATTCATTGTCTGACATGATCGCGGTTTACGGTTGTAACAACCCACCCCAGGTTGTTACTTCCATTGACTCCTTATATCTTGGAACAACCGTACTGAAGAGATTTCATTTCCCTCCCGGGTTATTTAATAAAACATTATATGAAGGAATCGGATGTTCAGGCGGCCTTATCTGGTACGGTGCGTTGTGCCAGGCATTCGAAACAGGAGGTTGCCTGATAGCTTATAAAAAAGGAACAGATTCTCTTTACTTCGGATGCGGATCAGGTGTAACTGCCATTAAAGATCCGCAGGAAAGTTCATTCACCCGGGTTTATCCGAATCCTGCCTCTGACTATCTAACGGTAACGAATATCCATGCATCCTCAGTTTTCAGCCTGTATAACCTGACCGAGCACAGACTGATTCAATTTGTTTTTACCGGGAATGGAACAAGTACGATTGACATTCATATGCTGCCTGCCGGAATTTATACATGGGTGATCACTGAAGCTTCACGAAAGGCAAAACCTCAGAAAGGTAAAGTTGTTATCATTAAACAGGATAAATAAATCAGATACCTATGAACGATCAGCAGTCCTTTCCTCCTTTGGTAAAACGGTTTCAATCGTTATTTATCGATCAGCTGTTTATTATCGCATGCATGGTGATGTTCAGCATGCTGCTGGGGAACACAGCCGGCAATGATGCACTGAGGGGTGCCTTGTTGTTTTCACTCTTTCTTGTTTATGAACCGTTCTGCATGGCCTTCGGTTGTTCAGCCGGCAATTATCTGACAGGAATCAGGGTTCGGCGGTATCATGATAACAGCAAGCGCATTAATATTTTCAATTCATACCTGCGGTTCTTCGTTAAAATCATGCTAGGTATCATTTCCTTTTTTACAGTTACCAGCGACCATTCAAAACGCGCTATTCACGATAAGGCTGCAGGCTCCCTGATGGTATACCGCAAAAATTTACAACGTCCGGCTTAATCACAACGGCATTTTGAAAATCATCATCCGGAATCTTGTCATTCCTACTACCATCATCTCGATAGCACTCTTTACAAAATGGTGGTACGTGCGGGTGATCGATGGAACCGATGAGATGATGACCGGCTTTCCATTGCCGTTCGTCTGCAGGGGATTTCATACTTCAGGATCACTGCAGTTCTTCATCCCGCAATTGATATTTGACGTGGCAGTTTATTTCACCTGCTGGCTTGCGGCATTCTACTGCATTAACAGGTTCATGTTTAAAATTAAAATTTTCAGAGGCATTACAATGCTGCTGTACATCGTATCCGGCGTTATTCTCTCCGGCTGCGCGCTGATCGCATTTCAACCGGACAACCTGTTCAGGTTAAAGCGGAACTTTGAAATTAATATACTGGATTCCGGTTATACATTTATCTGGCAGGATGTGAAACATCCGGAATATTCAAAATACCAGCATAAGCTTCATTAAGTAGTTAGAACTATCAATTCCCAGATGATGAATACAAGTGTTTGCGCACAGATTGCAAAAAGTTTAAGGGATGTTCATACCGGGGGAAACTGGACGGTCTCTTCACTCGATGAACATGTATCGGGCCTGACCTGGCAGCAAGCCACCACCAGGGTGCGCTCTTTCAATACCATTGCCGCACTGGTTTATCATATTCATTACTATGTTGCAGCGGCACTGAAAGTATTGCAGGGAGGAGCACTTGATGCAAGCGATAAATACAGCTTCAGCGTTCCGGTCATTCAATCACAAAAAGAATGGGAAGAATTAATTACCCGGTCACGTACCGATGCTGTGTTGCTCGCAATGCTGATCGAAGAACTGCCGGATAGCAGGCTCAGCGAAACATTCTGCGACGAAAAATACGGAACGTATTACCGAAACCTGGCGGGCATCGTCGAGCATGCGCACTATCATCTTGGCCAGATCGTGCTGATCCGGAAGTTCATCCCGGAGCAATCTCAGTCCTAAAAAACACCGCAACTGCTTCTGCATTGCATATGGCGATTCTTTATTACCTTCATGCGTTGCCCATCTGAAAGTAAATGCTTTTATAAAAATGAAAAGGTTACTCCTCACACTTGTTCTGCTCACTGTAATTATTTCATCAGGTTTACCGCAGGTTGTAAACCAGGTGAGCATCAGTCCTGCAAATCCTACGGTCAACGATACGCTTACGGTGATCTGCGATCTTACCTATTATGGAAACTGCACCTTCGGCCTTGTTTATGAGCAGTCGTGGCTAGCCGGTTCAACAATCAATATCCTCCCTACTTATTGCGGATACGGTGATTCGTCCGTATGCAACAGCGTTGATACATTTAAAGCAGGTCCTTTCGCGAACGGTAACTACAATTTACATATCGAGTTTCACCAAGGCAGTGTATGCCCGGTTAGCGGATTCGATGCGATCATCAGTACGTTTGATACCGTGCTGACCGTTTCCGGTATTACCAGCATGAATGAAAGTTTACCGGCAGATTTTAAAATCCTGATTTTTCCCGATGCGGCACAGCGAATATATTTTGTACAATCTGATCAATTCATTGCATCGATTGAAATTACCAATGCCGCAGGTGAGCTTGTGCATGCCAGTAAGCCTGATGCACGGGAAACGCAGCTTAATTTAAGCACGCAGCCGGCAGGCATTTATTTTTACCGCATACACTCCGGCAAAGAGAGTATCGTATCCGGTAAACTTATCATTCAGTAATGTTTCATTAACGAAAGCGACGGGTACACAACGTCGCGAAGCATCTTAAGCAAATCAAAGCTCAACAGTAAAATGCGCTGTCAGCGAATAGAAAAGCTGGTGTATTTAATTACATTCGTAAGGACAAAATGGAGTCCAGCAACCATTTTAAGAAACGGGGCGGTACCGAAAGGCCACAAGAGTAGGAATTTAAAAATGATTTTATGCCAAAGTATGTAATCGAAAGAGAGCTGCCCGGAGCAGGCAAATTAACTTCAGACCAGTTAAAATCCATTTCACAGACTTCCTGCGGGGTGCTCAGCAACATGGGCCCGCAGATCCAATGGGTGCACAGTTATGTTACGGAAAATAAAATCTACTGCGTATACATTGCACCCAATGTCGAAATGGTTCGTGAACATGCAAAGCAGGGTGGATTTCCTGCAAATGTTGTAACAGAAGTATCAACCATTATCGATCCTGCGACTGCGGAATAAAATGCAGGCAGGCAAAGCTATCATTTAAAGTTATTGATGGAATGTTAATGCAAATGCAGGTTACCTTAAAAGTGTGAGCTGCTGTATCAATGATTTTTTATCCTGGTAGGGCATCCTGTATTGCACATGATACACGTACAGTCCTGCAGGTGCGTAACCATAACTGGTTTTTCCATCCCACGAAAGTGAAGGGTTCGTGGTTTTAAAAACGATTCTTCCAAACCGGTCGTAGATGACGAGATTAAATTCTTCCGGCTCGCATTCAGCATACCAGTTAAAATGATCATTACGCACATCATTATTCGGTGAAAACGCGGAAGGGAAATAAACAGGACAGGCTGCTGCACAATCCTCCGCTTTAACATATTTTTTAACGATCTCTTCTCCGCAGCTCAATCGTGCATACAAGGTAACAAGGACGCTGTCTTCCGTATTAAACGTTACAACAGGACTGAGGTTGAAACGATCCGATACGGTTGGATCGCTGAATGTCCACTGCGCATTGATGATTGTTGAATCTGAGATCAGCCGGAAACTGAATGGTTTTCCAATACAGTGACCTGTATAGTCAAAATCAACAAGGCAGATGCATTCCATGCTGGCAATAAAAATGTTTGCTTCATCGGTGCACCCGTTTACATCACTCACTGTCACCACATAAGTTCCGGAATCATATACTGCCGTATAATTTGTTACAGGGGTTCCGTTGAATGAATAGATTGCATTCAGGCCGTTTGTTGTATAAAATGAGCTCAGGTCAGCAGTGGTTCCTTCACACAGGGTGATGGAGATATCAGCGCCAAGATCAGGACCTGTATTTACGGTAACATACACCATGGCAGTATCGATGCATCCATCTGCATTCACTGCAATCAGCTGATAATTACCGGCAGCATTCACCTGTGAAGCATCTGCAACTGCATTCCCGCTTTCAGTCCATACAGCCGTAAGATTCACGAGTGAAAACATCGAGGTTAAATCGGCCGTGCCTCCTGAACATAAGCTGATGGTTGCATCCGATCCAAGCGCAGGTTTTGCGTTGACAGTTACAGTGACAGCGGCTGTCGCAGTGCATCCGGAAGAATTGGTGACAGTAAGGTCATATACGCCCGCCGTTGTAATATTGCTGCTGTTCAATACCGCATTGCCATTCATTATCCAGCTAACAGTATTTCCTGTGGTGACATACAATGTATTCAGATCAACAGATTCGCCCTCGCACAATGTTACCTGCTGATCAGGACCTGTCACCGGAGCCATGGCTGCAGTGATGTTCACATCGGCGGTATCGGTGCAGCCGTTAGCTGCAGCCGCGATCAATGTGTAAGTACCTGCGCTGTTCACTGAAGACGGATTTACCACCGGTATTCCCGACATTGACCATGCAGCTGTTAAGCCCGGAATATTAAACAACGATGTCAGATCCACTGCATCTCCCGGGCATAAAGCAATGTTCTGATCATTTCCCACAGCCGGTGCCGTTAGTGCATTCAGCATCACATCGGCAGTATCGGCGCATGATCCTGAAACAGAAGCAATCAGTGTATACGTGCCGGTTGCATTCACATTGGAAGGATTCAGTACGGGGTTACCGCCTGATGTCCAGGAAACACTCATTCCGGCAGTATTGTAAAGTGAAGTAAGATCCAACAGTTCATTTGAGCATATGGTGAACGACTGATCCGCACCTAATGCAGCAGCAGTGATCATGGTCACGGTTACATCAGCAGTATCAGCACACCCGCCGGTAGATGCAGCAATGAGCTGGTACGTTCCGCTCGTTGCAATTTGTGTCGGATCCGGTACCGGGTTTCCGCCGGAAGTCCAGGTAGTTGTATTCGTTCCCGTAGCATACAGCGAAGTAAGATCGATCACTGTACCTGTACATGATGAAATTTGCTGATCGGCACCCAGCGTTACGGCCTGGCCTATGCTTACCGTCACAACCGCAGTATCCGAACAGGATCCTGAACTGGCAATAAGTGTATAGTCCCCGTTAACAGAAACGGAAGCTGGATTAAGTACCGGATTTCCATTGAATGTCCATGAAGACGTTAACCCGGTGACGTTATACAACGATGTAAGGTCAACCGGGGCAGCTGTACAGTTGGAACTGATCTGATCAGCACCCAGCGATACTGCTGAAAATAAATTGAGGATAACTACTGCAGTATCGGTACAACCGTTCGTATTGATCGCGATCAGTTCATAAGTACCGCCTGCAACAGCATTTGCCGCAGCGGCATTGGTAATAGGGTTACCGTTATGCGACCAGGAATACGAAGAAACAATGACGGGAAACAGCGACATCAGGTTAAAGGGTGCTGATCCGCATTGCGAAATGGTTACATCCGATCCCAGAAACGAGGCAGGGATCATCGTAATATCATAAGTGGCCCAGTAAAAGCATCCTGTCCATGGATCCGTGGCAGTGACCTGGTAAGATCCGGGAATTGTGACTGCTGAAGCATTCGGCACCGGACTGCCGTTAAGTGATATATCATAAATATAACCTGAACCCGAAGACGCATAATAGCCGAGAATATCAACGATCTCACCTGAACATATGGTAACTGAATTTGATGGGATCCAACCCATGCAGGGTGGAATGTTGGGAACAAATGTCATCCCGCTGCCGAAGGCTCCATTAAAATAGCCATCTGTCCATCCGCCGCCTCCGCCACCTCCCCCGCCATTACATGCGGTATCGATCACGGTGATCGTCCATGTACCATCTGCATTCTCACCGTTAAAAACATTCAGCTGTCCACCCTGTGCAGTCCACGAACCGGTAAATGGTGCAGTTTGGGTGCTGATCACTGCACCACCATAATAATCAAAACAGGTTGAGGTATAGTTCACCCCTCCTGCACCGTTATAGGCTGAGAGCAGCAGCGTCGTTCCCATCGGTGAGGTGAGCGTGATGTAGAGTGTTTGCGGATGATTGGTGGTAATATCGATGCAGACACCCATAAGAGTGAATCCCCAGCCCCATGAAGGGTCATTCAGAGTTCCGATCCCCGCTACACTGGTGGTAAAATAGCTGGTGTCGCACATGGGCACGGGGCCACTGCTGAAATACTGGGCCTGTATGTTCCTGGAGACGGCTGTAAGAAGTAAAGCAATCAAAAGGAGGGTACGGGTCATTCGTATCATGGTGTGTGATTTAATGTCCGGAATCCCTGGTGCAGGGTTGTGTATAATCAAATCTAAGAAACTAATCCGGATCATCAGCCATTCAGCGGGAATAATATGCAAATTTTTTATCCGTATTTAGTATGATTTTACATGTTTTGAAACTGATGAGGAAGATCGTCTTTGAATGGATCCCAGCAACTTATTTTCATAACTTCATAACCCGTTTAGTACCCTTCAGGCAAGTTACTTTCTGTTTCCTGTAATTGAAGCATTATGCAGCAGCATAAACCAGGAGTATGTTTTCTTTTAACCATCGCAGCGATCGGTATGAGTTCCTGCGCAACGATGTTCAATTCGGCCGATACGCGTGTTAAAATCATAACGACTCAACCTGTCAGCATGGTTGTTAACGGCGATACGGTAGCGAACGGCGTTTCACAAAAACAAATCATTGTCAAAAGAAACAACAAGCCGTTAACGGTTACCGTGACCGGAGACAGCATCAGCAAAACAGTACATGTAAAACCTGTGAATTCATTCGCATACTGGTTGAACGCTTATCCGAACTGGCATTTGTGGACAGGTTTTATCATCGATACAAAAACAAAAAAACGGTTTACCTATCCGAAAAACGTATACATCGATACACAGCAAAGTGACAGCAGTTACCTCACCTATAATACATCGGTCCGTACACATTCAAATGTTCTGAAACTTTCGCTGTCAGCATTAAGCAACCCTGTAAACCCAGGTATAGAGTTAAGTTATGAAAGAAAGATACATGCGCGATGGAGTTCTCAGGTAATGATGACGTGGTTGCTGCCAGGCAGCTTACTTAATTCCGGAAATGACATAGACCTGGGAATAAAAGGTTACCGGATCGGGTTTGAACAGAAATATTATTTCAGGAGAACTGCTCCTCGCGGAATGTATGCATCCGCTGAATGCAGCTTCCTGCAGAATAATTATACCGCACAATGGAACTTCGGTGTTGAAAACATAACGGATACCTCGTACCATAACACGAATTATCCGGATGATTTTGATGTCAGCAAGAAAACATACACGTTCAATTTAAAATCCGGTTACCAGCTGTTTTATAAAAGCTGGTCGATGGATCTTTCAGCCGGTATTGGCTTAAGGTATAAAGATGTCCGTCACTTTAACAGGATTAATCCGCAGGATCAGATGGAGTGGCCGCGCCATCCGAATATTTTTTACATCACCAACCGTGAAGGAAAATACTGGACCGTCAGTCTCCCGCTCCAGGTTAAAATAGGCTGGAGCTTCTGAGCAAGTGTGCATTCATCGGTTGATCTGCTTTTGGCGCACTGCACATTGTAACTATATTTGAACATGATCTTCCGTTTAAATATTTTGCTGCCTGTATTTTGTGCATGTGCATTGATGACGTCGTGTTCATCGGTTGATGGAGATACCGAAAACATAACCGAAATGCTGGAAGGCATCTGGATCCTTGACAGTGTTTCATTACCTGACGGCAGCTTTCAGAAAGCGGGAAATGATTCAAGAAAGCTGATATTTAATAATGAAACTGATTTTATTTATGCATGGTCTGCCGGTGATGTTGCAAATACCTCGAAGGGCAAATACTTTATCCTTGACAATCCTAAACGCAGGCTGAAAACGATCTCGCTGATACCGGATCTGATCATTACGGGGAAAGATACGATCAGGCCAGGCTACATGGATTTTGATATGGCAGGCATTTCAGCTAACCGGCTGCGGCTGGTTGATGAAACTTCATTCATCAGGCGTAACAGCCTCCCTTCTATCATCTTTAATAAGCAGTATATTTATAAGCGCAGGGAATAGCTGCTTTCCGTGATTCAGTTAAATGGTATTTTTTACACCAGATGAGAAAATTTATCCTTTTCGTTTTAATGATCCTTGCAGCTGCGTTATTCACCTGGTGGTTCAGGCCCCAGCTTAATTTTAATTTTTCCAAGGTGATTGGTCAGCCCATTGACAGCCTGAACAATGTGCTCGTGTATTATAATGGCGGCATCGATAACAATGCAGGCAGAAGCATTACTGCCGACAACTATAATATCGGTATTAAGTACCAGTGCGTGGAATTTGTAAAACGGTATTACCTGCAGCATCTCCATCATAAAATGCCGGATACGTTCGGCAATGCCTGTGATTACTTCGACTGTAACGTTGCTGACGGGGAACTGAATAAACGACGCAACCTGCTGCAGTTTACAAATGGAAGCAGCTCTAAGCCACAACCAGATGACCTGGTGGTTTTCGAGGGTTCCAGATTCAACAGTTATGGTCACGTGGCGATCATAACAGCTGTGCATGACCGACAACTGGAAATCATTCAGCAAAACCCGGGACCATTCGGAAGCACCCGCATACACCTTAAGTTAAAGGAAGATCATCACAAGTGGACGATCAATGCTCCACGTGTGCTGGGCTGGCTGCGGATCAACAAGTAATCCTGGTATTTTAAATTCCTTTAATTTCATGCCAGGTGAATGCAATCAGCGTACATGATCTGCTGCTTCCCCATTGCATTAAAACACCATGTTTATTATGGAGACATTAACCAACAAAACTGCTGACACTATAAACTCAAAAAGTTACTATGTAACGGTCAATGGTATCCGGATGTATTATGAAATACACGGGGAGGGAGGAATTCCTCTTGTGCTTTTACATGGCGGTGGTTCAACGATTGAATCATCATTCGGCAGGATTCTTCCGTTGCTTGCGAGAAATCAAAGAGTGATTGCGGCAGAACTACAGAATCATGGACGAAGCGGGATGCGAAATGAAGCCGAGACCTTCGAGCAGGATGCTGAAGATGTTGCCGCTTTGTTACAGCAGCTTGAAATCCGCAAGGCAGCTATTTTCGGCTTCAGCAATGGAGGCACTACTGCACTGCACATAGCCATACGGTATCCTCATCTTGTACATAAGCTGGTGCTGCTTGCGGCAGCATATAAACGGGAGGGTTTCATAAAAGGCTTTTTCGAAGGCATGCAGCAGGTTACCATTGATCAGATGCCGGAAGCATTAAAGACGGCTTTCAGGATGCACAATCCTGATCCGGCAGCATTGCAGCATATGTTTGAAAAGGACAGGCAACGGATGGTTGACTTTAAAGATATGGATGAAGCACTGATCAGATCCATTACTGCACCAGCACTGATTGTAAACGGCGATGCTGATGTGATCACTGCTGAACATTCACTCGGACTCAGCAGATTATTACCGGATGCAAGACTTGCAATACTTCCCGGGATACACGGCTCTTACATCGGGGAAGTCACCACAATTACTGATGATAAATGGGAACAGCAGTACTTAACAACGCTTTATGAACAGTTCCTTGCAGAATAAAAGGGTGAAGGTATTTGTGCCTTTGATGATCGCTGTAATTTGTTCAGTACACGGGTATGCCCAGCAATTTAATGGCGATCAGTTGCAGGTCAGTGAGAAGGTCACAGCCTTATTTACTGCCATTTCTGATTATGATACTGCAGCCATAAGATCTTATTGCAGTGACGATATTGTTTTGCTGGAAAATGGCATTATCTGGAACCTTGACTCTTTGCTTCTGAAAGTGAATGAAAAAAAAGCAATGAAGCTGAAAAGAATCAATACGCTTGATTTTATTTCAATTGATATCCGTGGAAATTCAGCATGGGTGGTCTATCGCAACCGTGCGGATGTAACCGTAAATGAAAGATCAGCGTTCATCATCTGGATGGAGAGCGTCGTCCTTGTAAAAGAGGAGCATCAATGGAAAATTAAATTATTGCACAGCACGATGAAAGAACGCGGCGGCTAATATTTTCTGCCACATAACGCTGATTAAAGATGTTAATGCCGGCGATGGTGATCGTTTTTAGTTTTATAAAAATTTAACCGTATCTTGGATTGCCTTTACACACTTATGAAAAGTATTCGATCCATTCTGCCGGTCACCTGTGCAGTACTTTTTACCTGCAGTGCTGCTTTTTCACAGACGACACATCCTTCTGCAACACAACGCCTCAATCTTCATCATGAAGAAAAAGATGACCCCTATCTTCCGAATGCATTTAACAACAAAAAAACAAGCCCGGCTTATAGCTTCCGTAAAACAGCTGCAATGCGTACAACCGGGAGCAGCATCTTTACAACGCAGGTAAATGTTGATGCAAATGATCAGAATATTTTCGGGGATGCAGGTAATGAAACGAACATTGCGGTCAACCCGCTGAATCCAAATGAAATTGTTATCGGCTGGAGACAGTTTGACAATGTACTCAGCAATTTTCGCCAGGCCGGCTGGGCATATTCTGCTGACGGAGGACTTAGCTGGACTTTTCCGGGAGTAATTGAACCGGGTATATTCCGTTCGGATCCCGTGCTGGATTATGATGCAGATGGTGTATTCTATTATAACAGCCTTACGAATTCACCGGATTACTTCTGCAAGGTTTTTAAAAGCACCGACGCAGGAAATTCATGGGATGCCGGCACTGATGCACAGGGCGGTGACAAGCAATGGATGACGATCGACCGTACTAACGGTCCGGGTAGCGGAAATATTTATTCTTCATGGACGTCTTCATTCAGCACCTGTCTTCCCGGTTACTTTACACGCTCAACCAATGGAGGCGCAACTTATGAAAATTGCAGTGTGGTGGACGGTGATCCTTTCTGGTTAACAATGGCGGTCGGTAATGCCGGTGAATTATTTATTGCCGGAGGAAATATTCAGTCTGACAGCCTGGTGGTGGTTAAGTCGCTGAATGCACAGCTACCGGGATCCGGTATCATCTGGGAGCCGCCTGTATTGCTGCAGCCTGATGGATTCCTGAATGGCGGAACCACCATCAACCCCGTTGGAATTCTTGGACAGGTAAATATCGATATTGACAGGTCTAACGGTGCCGGACAGGGGAATGTTTACGTGCTTGCAGCAATGACCCGCTATTCCAATTTCGATCCCGGAGATATCTTATTTATGAAAAGCACCGACGGGGGACTTACATTTGGTTCACCAGTACGCATCAATGATGATGTGTCGGTTAATAACACACAATGGTTCGGTACAATGTCAGTGGCACCAAACGGAAGAATCGATGTGATCTGGCTGGATACCCGCGATGATCTTTTCGGCCTGGATTCCTCTGCCTTGTATTATTCATATTCAACCAACGAAGGCAATACCTGGTCGGTAAATGAAAAGCTGTCGGATAATTTTGATCCGCATACCGGCTATCCGAACCAGGATAAGATGGGTGATTATTTCGATATGATCTCGGATAACACCGGTGCACATGTAGCCTGGGCAAATACGCTCAACGGGGAAGAGGATGTATATTACAGTTATATCATACCGCAGATCACGGGCGAAAATGAAGTTGCCGGCGAATTCAGTATATCGGTATATCCGAATCCGGGAACAGGATTGTTTAACATAACCACAGGCAGGAACAATCCGGACGTGATCGTTTATAATGTACTCGGAGAAAAGATCATGCATATAAAAACAGGCAGCAGTAAATCTGTGATCGATCTTTCTCAACAACCCGGCGGCATCTATTTCCTGCATGCAATAACTGCAAAGGGAAACATGATGGTAAAAAAGATCGTCAAGGAGTAATTCTGAACAGCATGGCCTTTAATGAGAAACTGGCTGACAGGGTTCGTGAAATAATTTCTGTCACGCACAAAAACATTGTCGAAAAGAAAATGTTCGGCGGGTTATGCTTCATGGTAAATGACAAGATGTGTGTCGGCGTCGAAAATCAACGGCTGATGGTCAGGCTTAACCCGGAGACCTATGAAGATGTCATTGAAATGGAAGGCTGCAGCCCGATGGATTTTACCGGCAAAGTGATGAAAGGATATGTATTTGTCAGCACCGATGTGCTGAATACAAATAAAAAGCTCGGGTTCTGGCTGAAGCTTGCGCTTGACTATAACAAGATTGCCAAAGCATCAAAAAAGAAAAACAAATAAACGATTCCGTGACAGCGGGCTTCAGAATTATGAGGGTATTAAACGTACAGCGCCGTACAAAACCACTGATCATTCTGCTTGTATTTTTTGTAACGGGAAGCCTGTTTGCACAAACCGGCGGAAGTAAAAAAGAGGACAGCAGGTTTTTAAAGGATATCCGTAAGATAAACAGTTTGTTGGAATATTATCATACTTTGTCGCCGTTCAGCGACGATGATGAAAGATTTCAGAATATAGATTCTGCAAGGAATGATATTGTGGAGAGGCTGATTGCTGTGTTAAATAACAAGAGCATTTTAAATTACGGGCTCGATACCTTGTTTAACGAAGACGAATTGTTTATGAGGGGATCAAAAGATAAACGGTTGTACTTTATTTCCATTGATGAAAAAACCGGTGGTTCGTACCGGACAAGTGTTACACTGATCCATTACAGGTTGCCGGGTGGTTCGATAAAAACAGATTATTTTTCCGGCGAAGAATCCGAAGCATTTGCAACCTCCACTTATGGTGGTATTTATCAACCTGACAGCAGCCAGCTGAGTTATTTTGTAACCGGAGGTGTGCGCACATGCAATACCTGTTATGCAGCAGTTGCATTTACCCTTCGCATCGATTCGGCTGAGGTCATCCCGCACCTGGTTGCTCAATATGACGGTCGTGACCACAATCTTGAGTTATTTAAATACGATGAAAAGCTGAGGGAATTTTCTTATCATTATCAAACTGAAGATTACAATGACCCGATGAATGAAGAGAATGCTGATGCAACAGCCCTGCAGCATAAATTCAGAAGCCTGTTCCGCTACTATCATGGTGAGTTTATTGAAATCGAAAAGTGTGAATTCATAGTAACAGAATAAATGTATAGCTCCTGTCGGCTATATAAGCACGATTAATTCTGAAATGATCAAAGCAAACGGTTGCTGATGGAATACCCGAAAGTTTACCTGTACAAACGCATTGTCCAGGCCAAGCTATATATTGATGTCCATTTCAGTGAAGCAATCGATCTCAACAACATTGCAGATACCGCGTATTTTTCGAAATATCATTTTCTCAGGCTGTTTAAAAGCATTTACGGCACTACACCGCACCAGTACCTGATCCGGGTGCGGATGGATAATGCGAAAAGATTACTGGAGCAGAACTATTCGGTAAGTGATACGTGCTTTGCAGTAGGTTTTGACAGTCTGAGCTCCTTTTCAGGATTATTCCGCAGGCACGTAAAGTTATCACCATCGGCTTACCAGCAGAAATACATGGAACGACAAGCGTCGATCCGAGAAGTACCCCTGCAATTTATTCCGAATTGCTTTGCAGAAAAAAAAGGCTGGAGCTGATTCAGCAATTTTCGAGAAGTCACCCGGAATTTGTTTGCTGAATTTTGTGCAGACAAAAAATAAAAACCGATGATCACCAAATTAAACCACGTAAGCGTATTTGTGCTTAACCAGGAAAGCGCTTATGATTTCTATGTCAACAAGCTTGGCTTTAACGTTCATACCGATGCGCCTATGGGTCCCGGAATGCGCTGGCTTACCGTATGCCCTCCTGAACAGCCGGAGCTGGAGATATCACTGATGGCGATTGAAGACGGCATGATGTTCAAGAACGGCGCAGCGGAGCAGATGCGCGAACTGGTCAGTAAAGGAACCTTTGGCTTTGGTGTCTTTGAATGTAATGACCTTAATGCAACGTATGAGGAGCTCCGGTCAAAAGGAGTGGTTTTCAAGAAAGCGCCGACAAAAGAATTTTACGGGTATGAAGCTTTGTTCGTCGATGACTCAGGCAACTGGTTTTCCTTAGGTCAGAAGAAGTAAGGTTTTGTCTTCGCTGCTCTATGATTATGTATAGCTGTGACATGTAATTTACTTTTCTATCTTTAGATGATATAGATCTAAAGCTATGCGGAAAACTTCCTTGTTATTTTTTATTCTTTCAGTGTTGTTCAGCAGCGTCAGTGGACAGGCAATACAACAGATCGGTTATTACACGGTGAACGGCATAATGGCACTGTCATCGCAACCCGGACATATGATACTTGGCAATGGTGATGTTGTGGACATCACCATTCCAACGTCACCTTCTTTATCCGGGAACATCAGCACCACTGCACTCGGATCATCCGTTCTTGTAAGCGGGAACTATGCATACATCGGAACCGGCATGCAGGTTAAGCTTGTAATCGCTGATATCACCAACAGCAATGCCCCCGTACAGGCAGGTGTCAGGCAATTTCCGTCAACATCCGGTGGTATTTTCGGTATGTATAAAAGCGGTAATATCTTATACCTTGCTATGGGCACTGCAGGAATCTTTACAGTTGATGTAAGTAATCCGGCAAATCCTGTTGTGCTCGATTCGCTGGTAATACCGAATGGTCAATGCAGGGATGTCATCACCCACCAGAATTATGCGTTTGTTGCACATGCGGATGGATTAAAAGTGATTGATATCACCGATCCTTCCGATATCAGTGCGCAGGGTACTGCCGGATCAGGATACAATTCCATTGATATTGACGATATAAATGACCGTGTTTTTCTCGGCAAGACTTCCGGCGGAACCGATGTGTATGATATCAGCACACCCCTGTTGCCTGTTTTTGAATTTGCGATTCCAAATTCAGGTGGTACTGCATGGGATCTGAAATACCGGAATAACCTGCTGTACCTGGCCACTAACAGTTCAGGACTTTTTATCTATAAAATTCTCGCAAACTCAGGAGTTGAAATGACAAGCTTTCCGAATACATCTAACGGTCAGTCGTTTGGAGTTGCATTACAGGACAGTCTTATCTTATTATCAGGCTTGATTAACGGTGTTGCCATCCTGAAATACGACAGCACCGGTACAACAGGAATAGATGAGCCATTGAAAAATAAAATTGCGCTGATGCCGAATCCATGTCATGATTATTTTGAAGTGACCAGCGACAAAGTACAGGTCAGGTATATTAAGATCTGTAATATGATGGGTGAAATTGTTGCCGACATCGAAAACATTCCCGGAGCAAAACATATTGATGTTTCACAATTGCCTCCTGGAAATTATATTGTCTCGCTTGAATCTGATGCAGGGATAACCAGCAGGAAGCTCATAAGAACAGAATGAGTATTTTTTCTGGTAAAGATTTAATAGCCGCCGTTTGACCAACAGCAGGCAATTCTTGTTAAACGCTAACTTTACCGGAAGAAAACACCTGGTGGAAAATGAATTTATCCAACAATAAAATGCTGATTACCGGAGGAGCTTCCGGAATAGGCCTTGCACTGACAGAAGAGTTTCTGCGTAATAAGAACACGGTGATCATTTGTGGCCGCAGGATGTCTGCATTAAAGGAAGTAACTGAAAAACATCCGGAAGTGATCGTACGTCAATGTGATCTTTCCGATGAACAGCAACGGGAAGATCTTTACAATTGGATTGCTGAAAATCACCCGGACACAAACGTGCTGGTCAACAATGCAGGCATTCAGCAATGGATGAATGTAACCGACCAGGATTTTTACGAACGTGCAAAGCAGGAGATCAGCATTAATATCCAGGCACCGGTTCATCTTACAACACTTTTTCTCAACCTGCCGGCATTAAATACCATCATCAATGTTACTTCGGGGTTGTCGTTTTCACCACTGATTAAAACACCCGTTTATTCCGCAACGAAATCATTCTTTCATTCATTCACGCTTTCATTACAGAAATTATTGCAGTCGCGGAATATTGAAGTGATCGAATTGATTCCCCCCGCTTTAAATACAGATCTGGGTGGTAAAGGCCTGCATGATTTTGCACCGCCTGTCAGCGGATTTATTGAAGCGGTGTTTGCACAGCTTCAGCAGGGAAAAAAGAAAGTGACTTATGGGATGAGTGAATCAATTTCGAAAGCCGGGCCTGATGAACTTGAAATGGCTTTTGAAAAGATGAACGCTTAATTCAGCCGCGTTGAGTTCTGAAAGTCATCCCTACATTTTCTGTTCAGAAAGACTTGGTTTTCGCAACTGGGTAACAGGAGACCTGGATGCCATGGCTGCAATCAATGCGGATCCGGTGGTGATGGAATACTTTCCTTCAATACAGGATCGTGAACAAACGCTGTTATTCATCGAACGGATGCAAAGGCAATTTGAAGATTCCGGTTACTGCTATTTTGCGACGGAACGGCTGCACACAAAAGAATTTATTGGCTTTATCGGCCTTTCACAACAAGATTTTGAATCAGCATTTACACCCTGCATTGACATCGGCTGGCGACTGAAACAATCAGCATGGAACAAAGGTTTTGCAACAGAAGGCGCACTGCGCTGTCTTGAATTTGCCTTTACGAATCTTGGCATAGAAAAAATTATGTCCATGGCAGCCGTGTTAAATGTAAGATCACAAAAAGTGATGTTGAAGGCAGGAATGACCAAATGCGGTGAGTTCATTCATCCAAAGCTTGCTAACGATGAAAGATTACGTAAGTGCGTGCTGTATGAGATCGTAAAAAAAGAAATAAAAACTGCTTCATGTTAACTACTGAAAATGTCGTAAGAAGTGAATATAAACTGGCGGAGGCAATCAGGGCAGGCGATGCTGACTGCATTGACAAAATGCTTCATGATGATTTGTTATTCATTACTCCCGACGGCGTAACAGTTACTAAAAAAACGGATATCGATGCCCATAAGGCAGGTACCATGGTTGTGGAACAGCTGGTGCTGACACCAGAAACAATAAATATTATTGATGATGCTGCAGTTTCTGTTGTCAGGTACCAGGCTAAAGGCAAAATGATAGGACAACCCATTGAAGGCAGCTTTAAATACATCCGGATTTGGAAACAGTTCGGAGATACATTAAAAGTCATTGGCGGCAGCTGCACAAAAATGTAAAGCTGCCTTGCCAGAATGCGGATTACCTGCTGTTCGTAAAGGAAAAGGCATCCTTCATGTAAAATAATAAATTTGTATTGACGGGCATTTAACTTAGCAGTCAGGTAACAATCGATGCGGGTCTTAAAATTTTTACTGCTCTGGGCGGGACTCACAGTTTTCTTTTCACTTGTAAACAGTTCATTTGTAAAAACACAGATCTTAATACAGTCGATCAATGCACTGCTGTTTACCGCAGGCTTTTATGTTTCTTACCACCTGCTGATAAAACCACTTCTCTACAAAGGGAAAGTGATGCGATTCGCCGTATTGTACCTGCTGGTGCTTGGAGTGCTCAGCTTCATCAGCATGATTACCGTATTCCAGGTGTATGTACTGGAAAAAAATAAATTTTACATCGATAATTACTGGAATGAGCCGGTATTTTTTACATCGAATTATATCCTGATGCTGTTTGCTACCTCAACACTTCTCAGCTTCCGTTTCCTGAAAGATAAAATGCAGACACAAGCACTATTTGAGAATCTTGAAAAAGAAAAGATCAGCACGGAGCTTGGATTCCTGAAAGCGCAGATCAATCCTCACTTCCTGTTTAATTCACTGAATAATATTTTATTCCAGATCGAAAGAACAAACAAGGATGCCCGCGATACGTTGCTTAAGTTTTCTGAGATGCTGCGCTACCAGCTGTATGAATGCAGCAGTGACCTGATCGAAATTGAAAAAGAATTGCAGTACATCCGCAACTACATTGAGATCCAGATGCTGCGCAAAACCGACAGATACCGGTGTTCGTTGGATATTTCCGGTTCAGTAAAAAATTTCAGCATTGCACCTTTATTACTTATCCCGCTGATCGAAAACGCTTTCAAACATGTTTCGAACCATGCATCAACGATTAATTCGATAAATATTTCGATGGATTATGCAGATCATGAATTTTCTTTCGACATTACAAACGATAAGGATAACCTGTCCCCGATGAGTGTTGAAGAACACAAGGGCATCGGTTTGCTGAATGTACGCAGAAGACTTGACCTGATTTATAATCAGAAACACCGGCTCGAAGTAATTAACGGTGCATCACAGTTCACCGTCCATCTGAAATTGCAGATTGCTTAACATGTGCCTATGAAAAAGCTGAATTGCATTGTGATCGATGACGAACCCCTGGCATGTAAAGGGCTGGCGGAATATATCGGAGAGGTTGATACGCTGAACCTTGTTGCCATGGTGCATAATCCTGCGGAAGCAATCAGGTACCTGCCTGAAACCGAGCTGATGTACCTGGATATTAATATGCCGAAAATTTCAGGTATTGAATTTCTGCAGCAGGTAAAAACTCCGCCGCTGACCATTATCACAACAGCTTACCAGCAATATGCACTGCAAAGCTATGAGCTCGATGTTGTCGATTACCTGTTAAAGCCTATCAGCTTCCCGCGTTTCCTGAAAGCAACCGCGAAGGCTATTGAATATTTTAACCTGCTGCAACTGCAGAAGCAGGAATCTCCACAGGTTGCGCTTAACGATTATTTTTTTGTCAGGAGCAACGGAGTTCTTGAGAAGATAATTGTCAGTGACATCGTTGCGATTGAAGCTTTATCCAATTACGTGGTCATTCATTCTGGTGATAAAAAGATAATTGCTATCTCACGCTGAAGCAGGTCAATGACTACCTGCCCTCGAAAGAATTTATCAGGGTACATAAAAGTTATATCGTTGCCGCAAGTAAAATAGATAAGATCGACCGTGATGACATTATACTGGGTAATCTGACTGTACCCATCGGTATGAATTATAAGGATGCCGTTACACAGGAAGTCGTCAACGGAAAAATCCTTAAACGCTGAAACCAGGAATATCAGGATGAATGATACCGTTCAGCAGCAAGATTTACAGCTTTATGAATTTTCTGACGGTGAATGTTCCGTCTGTGTAAATAATTTTAGCTGTATAAAGGCCGGCGGGGAGTCTGCTGATATCGACATCCGTGAATGTATTATCGACTGTGATCACCAATGCTGCATGAACATCATATACCTGCAGTAATCCGGGTTGTTTTTCTGATCTGATGCTGAAGGCATCTTTTACGGGATCCGGATAAATCAATACATAGTTATCCGCTTCATGGCTTGCAATTCCCGTTGTGCCGGAAGTAAATTCCCACACATCACTTCGCGTTACTATGCTGCCGTTATATCCAGTACCTGCGAACCCTGATGACCCCGTTGAAACAGAGAACTGGCCGGCAATGGCCCCGCCATTAAAGTTTGCAAATTGAGTCCAGTTATCTGCTACCGGGTCGTACCTGTAAAATTGTGAAGACAGTCCAACCGGATTGAGATTTACTCCGCCGGTGACATATAGAAATGAATTCAGTGTAAATGCACCTGCATCTGTAGTAAAGTTTGTCGGGAAAGATGATTTCGCATTCCATACATTCAATGCAGGATCATATTCCCACATCGACGTGTAATTCATAGTCTGGCTCACGTTACAACCCAAACCAACATAGCCTTTATTATTTATGGTGGCGGCGATAGCCATGTTTTTCCCGGTGAAATCAGGAATATCTGCTTTCTGAACCCAGGTGTTGGAAGAAGGACTGTATTCCCACAGGTCATAGAACGCAATATTGCCTGTTGAATTAGGCATGAAAACAAAACCTTCGCCTCCACCGAGGTAGCCTTTACTTCCTGCAGAAAATGCAAAGGGTTCAGTTCGCTGGTTTTCGTGCTGTGCTGAAAATGCGGGTAGCCCTGTCCGTTGTGTCCATGCATTTGTCACAGGATTGAATTCCCATAAGTCATCGAGGTACCCGAAATCATTTCCTCCACATGCGATGTATCCGGTGTTGTTGATTACAAATGCTGCTGCACCGTAACGTTCCGGGCCGGGAAATGCAGGTTTCTGTGTCCAGGTATCTGATGGAATATCATATTCCCAGAAATCGGCCAGAATCGTGCTGAAGTTATCCACCCCGCCTACGACATAGATCTTGTTGCCGATGGTGAAGGCAGCGGATTTTGCTTTGGCAGTGCCTGGAAATGCCGCGCGGGAGGTCCATTGACCGTTAGCAGAAATACTAAAGAAAATACCTGCAATGATCACGGCTGTTTTCATGAAAGTACGGTTGTTATTCATCATACAAACGTAGAAAGTGAAACCGGCCGCAAAATATTTATTACACGAATCTGTGTCTTTTCGTGATGATCATGTTTATTAGTGGAAAAAAAGCAACTGATATTTGTACAGCCCCTGATTATTTAGTTGATAAAAATTTTATTTAAAATTTGGACGTTGCCCTGTAGCGGGGCTCCAGGGCCGGGCTATCCGCTCTATCCGTCGTGCTTTCCACGCCGGTATGCCGCTCCTATCCCTAACGCTGGAAAGAAAGATCAAAGATTAAAGATCGAAGATCGAGACAAAGATTAAAATCAAAGAACAAAGGCCGAAGGTCAAAGATCAAACTCTAACATTGAAAATGAACGCGAAGATCAAATATTGAAGGATAGATTAACTAAAAGTTTTTGCGTGATAAAAAAAATCGAGCTTCGCAAAAAAATCCCCCGCACACCACCCGAATTTAATCATTCTGCTTTTTATAAATCTTATTAAAATTTACATCCGGCTATAAATGTCTAACCACTATGAGGTGTATATAAAATGTATTTTTCAATTATGGTAATCAACAAGCACCTTCCGGAAATTGAAATAATGTCCTGCAGCGGATTACGTGCATAAAAATCCTGCACGCAAAAAATCCCCCACACACCCACCCGAATTTAATCATTGGATTATTTATAAATCTCATTCAACTATTTACATCCGGTTACAAACCCTTCACAGGAGTTTAGCAGATCCGCCATTTGCACTCCCTTGAAATGCAGCCCTTGAAATCCATTGTGCATTTGCAGATATGTTTAAACAGGTGCAGAGGAGAATTAGTAAATTTTTCATGGCAAAGGCAGGGTTGTATTTGATGATACAAACCTAAACTGGAAGTTGTCGCGGATATATTTATTACACGAACCCATTCTTTTCCGTGATGAACAGATACCGCAGTAAATGGTTGCTAATACCGGAACCGGTGTTCAACTACTTTGATCGGCCTGATGTGAATTTTTCAGCAGGAGGTATTTCACTTTTCTCTTATAATCATCCTGCAGCCATTTCACATAACTTTCAGAGATCTTGCTTAAACACCTTGTATAGGTGATGACACGGTATTCAATTTCATCTTTAAGCAGGTCGGCAAGTAAAATTGCTTCTTCCACCCCGTTGCTGTTCTCCATACACATTTTTACATGCTGGTCAATTGAACGTTCAAGGACGACTTTCGGCCGCTCGCCTTTCGAGGTGGCTTCCCTGTGTGCAGCTTTGATATCGAAATCAATGGATTGGGAATTTGGAAAACGATCGCGTAATTCCTGCGGCATGACGTACTTATAATTACGCTCGATCTCTTCATCGCTGCGGATGTTCGCAAGATATAACTCAGGATGACGAAAGATAGCAGCCCAGTCAACCGGTGCGTCCCAAAGACCAAAGCGGTTCAGGTTGTTCCCGAGATCGATCACCATGAATTCACGCTTGTCAGCAAGCACACGTGAGCCACGACCGATCATCTGGAAGTAAAGCGTTAATGATTTCGTGGCTCGGTTCAGGATAATGCATTCAACAGTGGGTTCATCGAATCCCGTGGTGAGGATACTCACCGACGTTAGTATCGCATCGGGTTTTTCCTTAAACCATTGCAGGATCTCCTTACGTTCTCTGGCAGTATGCGTATGATCCAGATGACGGATATCATACCCCGCATCGCGGAAAGTTGCGTAAACATACTGCGAGGTAGCGATGCCGTTATTAAAGATCAACGTTTTTTTACCAATGCATTTTTCACGGTATGCGCTCAGCAGCTTGTCCTGCATCGCATGGTTATTATACAGTCTTTCCGAAGAGCTGACCGTATAATCGCCGTTCCGTCCTACTTTTAATGAGGTAAGCCCTACATGGTAATGGTAAGTGGTGGCACGGGCCAGAAACCCGGATCCGATCAGCGCGGAAATAGATTCACCGACGATAAGCTCATCATAGGTATCTCTCATCCTGATGTTGATGTTCGAGCTTAACGGTGTGGCCGTAACGCCAAGCACCATTCCTTTATCATAAAATTTAAAAAGCTTTCCGAATGAATTGTAATGTGCTTCATCAACGATCATCAGCCCGATGGTATCCAGCGTGAGGATTTTGTCTCGGAGACGGTTATTCAGTGTTTCCACCATCGCTACATAACACATGAACTCATTGGGTACCGGCATCTCTTTAACCCCGCTGTTGATGATCATGTTGGTCACGCCGAATTCATCAAGCATCTGGGATGTCTGCGAACAAAGCTCAAGGCGATGCGTGAGGATCAGCACTTTCCTTCCCGAGCTTTCTATATAACGTTTGGCAAGTTCCGAAAAGATCACTGTTTTGCCACCGCCTGTTGGCAGCTGGTACAACAGGTTGTAGTTGGAGGTATGCTGCTGCAGCTTCTGAAAGATCTCATCAATGGCGTTATGCTGGTAAGCATACAGCTGTTTACCTGTTCTGTATTCTGAAGATTCGCCGGAATCGATGAAGCTCACTGTGTTGATTTAAAAAATGCATGCAAAGGTACGATGTCACGACGATTTTTAAGGCATGTCCCGCCTTACTGTCTGCCGGATACTTCAGATCTGTAACAGGAAGTGACGGTATAAAAAATTAACGAATTTCGTTGTATCAAAAATCCTCCCTATGAACCAGACACACCTTCATCTGCTTATCAATCACCTTCCGGTCTTTGGCTCGCTGTGCGCTGCATTTGTTCTGGCTTATGCCTTATATGTAAGAAGCAACCAGGCAAAGATCGCTGCCTATTACCTGCTGATCATTTCAGCAATTGGCGGTGTCATTGCATATCGCACAGGAGAACCTGCGGAAAAAGCCGTGAAAAATATACCTGGTGTGCTAAGAGATGCCATTCATGAACATGAGGAAGCTGCATGGTTCGCACTGATTGCATTTATTATCCTTGCGGTTTTATCCATTGCTGCTTTAATTATGACCAACCGGAATCATCCCAGGAGCAGGACAATGGCATTTATCGTTCTGATATTTACCGTTTATGCATTCAGCGTGGTGGCAAGAGTCGGGTATCTCGGAGGACTCATCAGGCATACTGAAGTTACTGAAAGCAATGCCGTCAATGTTGAAGAAGACGATTGAAAATAAATGAAGGATTGCTGAGATCATGATACAAAACAGATGCTGAAAATTCACCGGACGGATTCGGATAATCTTTCATTTATCGGGCTTGTAAAACAGCTGGATGCTGACCTCGCCATCCGTGATGGAAAGGATCATTCTTTTTACGCGCAGTATAACGGCATCGATGCGATCAGGCATGTAGTGATTGCATTCGAGAATGACGAACCGGTTGCCTGCGGAGCGATCAAAGAATATGAAGAGGACATCATGGAAATTAAACGCATGTATACATCACCTCAGCACCGCGGAAAGAATATCGGAAGCATGGTGCTTGCCGAATTGGAAAAATGGGCATCCGAACTGGGCGTTTTAAAATGCATCCTGGAAACAGGAAAAAAGCAACCTGAAGCAATTGCATTGTATAAGAAGAACGGCTATTCCATTTGTGAGAATTACGGTCAGTATGCAGGTATCGATAACAGTGTATGCTTTGAAAAAATCCTATGACAATTTCCTGACCGGAAGCATGTCATCCTTTTTCCTAACTTCCCGCTTCATATTGTAACAACCTCAGGTTGTCTTTTAATTAAATACTTTACTGAATGAAAAGATACCATGCCTTAAAGTGGATGCTCATTCCGGCCTTGTGCATGCCGCTTGCTGCACAGGCGCAAACAATTATCAGCGGAGGTATTTTTACCAATACTACGTGGACGCTGAGCGGAAGCCCGTATGTTGTGACCGGAAATGTTGTGCTATTCCCCGGTTTGGTATTAGAAATTGAACCGGGAGTGGTGATCCGTTTCGACGGTGGATACACGCTTGAGATCAGGCAAAGTGAGATCCAGGCGATCGGGACACAAACTGATTCCATCATTTTTACAAATAATTCCCCGAATCCTTCCGCAGGCAGCTGGGCAACGATCTATTTTGACCAGGGAGTGTCAGCCGATTTTAAATATTGCAGCATCAATTCTGCAAATTCAGCACTTTCAGGATATATTGATCATCTCTCCGTCCGGAATTCAACATTCGCGTATAATAATTATGGTATTACAGCAAGCTCAAATAACTATGCATTCGTCAATAATTCATTGTTTACAAATAACAATACAGGAATCGACTGGTCAGGAGGGACTGAGCTCGACCTGCGTAACAGCAGCTTCATTTCGAACCAGACGGGGTTCATGACCTATACGGATGCGGATATCCGGAATTGCATTTTTGATTTCAACGCTGTATGCGGCATACAGAAGGAAAGCGGGAAGAACGATACTGTAAGAGGAAACATCCTTACGAACAACGGGATCGGCTATTACGCCACTGCCGGAGGCGGCGGCAGTCTTAATTACATATACGGAAACGTTATAGAAAACAACGGCACAGGGATCTTCATTTACCAGGCCGGTGCTCACCAGGATACATTTTATTGTAACAACATCTGCAACAATACAACTTACAATGTGAGGTATGAGCTCATCTCCAACTTCAACATGCGTGATAATTACTGGTGCAGTACCGATTCCGCTTACATTGCCTCTACCATATCCGATGGTTACGACAATATTACTTACGGACTAGTCAACTTTATTCCGATGGATACGGTTCAATGCGCATCAATCACTACAGCTGTTGATGATCCCCGGCATCAGCGCAATCATTTAACCTTGTATCCGAACCCTGTAAACGATCTGCTCTCGGTAGCTGTTTCTGCAACAGCGCGGTCAGATATAAAAATATTCAGCATCAGTGGAAATCTGATATATGAAAGTTCCTTTACAGGAAGTAACACCGTGATCAACCTGTCGCATTTTGAAAAAGGGATGTATATCATTCATCTGGTAAGCCCTGCCGGAAACCTGTCAGCAAAATTTATCAGAATGTAGTTCAATTTTCACTGCGGGGAATTGCAGTGAAACACGCGGCATGAATTCAAACACCATACGTCTTAATAAATTTATCAGTGAAAGCGGTTTGTGTTCCAGAAGGGAAGCTGACCGATATATCCTGCAGGGGAATGTTTTTATTAACGGCAGAAGGGCGAGGGTCGGGGACCAGGTTAAACCAGGTGACAGGGTACGTGTAAACGGGCACGAACTTGAACCACGTGAAGGAGAAGACATCATTTTTATTGCGCTGAACAAGCCGCCGGGGATTACATCAACAACAGAGGAAGGTGTGCAGGATAATATCGTGAAGTTTGTAAATCACAGCAAAAGGATCTTTCCAATCGGCCGTCTTGATAAAGATTCTCAGGGATTGATCTTTCTTACAAATAATGGTGATCTGGTGAATAAAATCCTGCGTGCAGGAAACCGTCATGAAAAGGAATACATAGTCACGGTGAACAAGCCACTAACGGAATCGGCTATCCGTGGAATGTCGGAAGGAGTACCCATGCTCGGCGTTACAACAAAGAAATGTAAGATCCGCCAGGAGAGCGCCAATACATTCCGGATCATCCTGGTGCAGGGCCTGAACAGGCAGATCCGGCGAATGTGTGAATACTACGGCTATGAAGTAACGAAACTCGAACGCGTGCGGATCATGAATATCAGTTTGAAAAAACTGCCTGTTGGCGAATGGAGGGATCTCACCGGAGAAGAAATGCGTGTGTTGTACAGCATGCTTGAAGATTCTTCGTCAGAAACCAAAAAGCACCGTAACAAACGACCGGGGCCTTAGAAGGGAGAAATTGAGCACATTGTCGCTCTTCGCCCGCAGAATTGTCGTTTTTACACCCCGTGGGGGGCGGGCTTTGTTTGTAAGTTTGCTTTTATAAAATCATAACAAATGGAAACGACAACCAATAAAGCAATCACAGTTGAAACAACCGTCAATGCACCGGTCGAAAAAGTATGGCGTTACTGGTCGGAACCTGCTCACATCACACGCTGGTGTCAGCCTTCTGACGACTGGCATGCACCTTTTGCAGAGAATGATCTGAAGAAAGGTGGTAAATTCAAAACTACAATGGCGGCGAAAGACGGCAGCATGAGCTTTGATTTCGAAGGCATGTACTCCACTGTTGATCATCATAAAAAAATCGCATATGCAATTGCTGACGGACGCAAAGTTGATGTAAGCTTTGAGGATGTAAATGGTAAAACAAAAGTCATTGAAACTTTTGATCCGGAAAATCAGAATACACTGGAAATGCAGCGTGCAGGATGGCAGGCGATCCTTGACAACTTCAGGAAATACACCGAGCAGAATTAATTAATCTGCATTGATGAAGCCGGCAGCTGATATTGCCGGCTTTTTTATTGTCCGTATGTTTTCGTTCGAAATAAAAATCAGTATCAATAGCAGTGGCATTAATGCCACTGCTTATCTGAGGTAATAATTCAGCGGCTGAAAGCCCAGGCTTTCCTGCAGTAACCTGATAAGTATAAATATCAGGAGTTGTATTTCGGGCTGAACTTTTATGTATACTTGATCTCTAATTTCACTTTTTAACCTCATCAATAAAATGGAATCACAACTCGAACAGATCCGCGAGCAACAAAAGGAATCGTGGAACAAATTTTCTCCCGGCTGGAAGAAGTGGGACGAGATCACTATGGATTTTTTAAAACCCATGGGAGATGAAATCATCAGGCTGCTTAACCCAAAGGACAACGATATTGTTCTGGATGTAGCCGCAGGCACCGGCGAACCGGGGCTTACAATTGCCGGGATGGTGAAAAACGGAAAAGTCATCAGCACTGATCTTGCAGAAGGAATGCTTGAAATTGCACGTGAAAACGCTGCCAAACGTGGTATTAAAAACTTCGAGACCAAAGCCTGCGATGTATCCGAACTACCATTTGCCGATCAGACATGCGATGCGGTCAGCTGCCGTTTTGGATTTATGTTCTTCCCCGAAATGCTTATGGCAGCCAAAGAAATGTATCGTGTACTGAAACCAGGCGGCCGTCTTGCCACTGCAGTATGGAGTGGTCCGGAAAAAAATTTCTGGGTAACAGCTATCATGGGAACGATCAATAAAAACATTCAGCTGCCTCCGCCCCCACCGGGTTCACCAGGTATGTTCCGGTGTGCACAGTCCGGGTTTATTGCAGATCTTTTCGGACAGGCCGGATTTAAAAACATTTCGGAAACAGAAATCACCGGGAAATTAAACTGCGGTACAAGAGATACCTACTGGAACATGATGAATGATGTGGCAGCACCGGTTGTTGCAGCACTCGGAAAAGCAGATGATTCGATGAAAGCAAAAATTAAATCGGAAGTGCTCGATCTCATCGGCCAGAAATATCCCGAAGGAAAAGTAGGTATTGAATGCAGCGCGCTGGTCATTTATGCTGAAAAGTAACAGGCATCTGATTTAATCTTCATTTACCCGTTAAAGAAGCCGGTTGAACAGTCAGCCGGCTTTTTATTTATACTTCGTTATTACGATTTCATCTACGGCATCGTTCAATTTTTCATTTCACATGCTGTTGTCAGCGTTGTTCAGATCGGTTATCCATTTATTGAACGGAAAGAAAAATAAATCAGCGGTGCAGTAACTTTACCTGATAAAAACAGAACTGAATGAAAGCCAACGAAGCTGAATCACTGCTCAATGAATCCCAGGGGCAGATGAAAAAATTTCACGAGATCGTAAAGACGACCATGGAAGAGCAAAAGCTGATCATCAACAACCTGATGAATCCGCCTAAAGAAATTCTTACCCGCGGGCAAAGCATTTCCGATAAGGTAGCGCGTTTTGGAGGAAGCTGGAAGTTCATCATTCTTTTCAGTCTGATTCTGGCTGTATGGATTATTTTTAATATCCTTTCACCGGTGAACGACCGTTTTGATCCTTATCCTTTTATCCTGATGAACCTTGTGCTGTCGTGCATTGCAGCAATGCAGGCTCCCATTATCATGATGAGCCAGAACCGCCAGGAAGAAAAGGATCGGTTACGCGGCGAGAATGATTACCTGATCAATCTGAAAGCTGAGATCGAGATCCGAAGCCTTCACAATAAAATGGACCTGTTGCTTGAAGAACAGATCAGGACACTTTTTGATTCGCAATCCAGACAGCTCGGCCTTCTGCTGGACATTTCGAAAAAGCTGGGGACAATGCCGGGTAACGATCAATAAGCAACGGATAGTGGGCGTACTGAACGGTTCGTGTAATTTTGAAGACCGCTCGCTTCGATGAAAATTTTAAAGGCCTTAATTAATTCCAACATCTATATTGCGGTTGCTGCAGTAGCGCTTACAGTGCAGACGCAGGTGCAGCTCGGCATGTATCCTCAGTGGCATCCATACCTGTTCATCATATTTTTTGCAACACTTTTCGAGTACAACCTGCACAGGCTCGTGACCGTTATTACGAACAAGAACGCATTGAACTCCATCAAGCATGAATGGGTCAAGGAAAACATCAAAGCTTTTTATATACTTGTGTTCCTCTCGGTTTGCGGTTTTGCATGGGTCATATTCCTTGCAAAAAAACAAGTGCTCGTAGCATTTGCACCATTTGCTCTGATCACGGTGCTGTATTCAGTGCCAATCGCCAGGAGGAGAACCAGCCTGCTGAGAGTGCGTGAGATCCCTTACCTGAAAATATTTCTGATAGCACTGGTGTGGGCGGTAACAACTGTCATGTTACCGGTTATCCAGTCAGGACAGCCGCTGATCACGCAGCATATTGCACTGCTCCTGACGGAACGGTTTCTTTTTGTTTTTGCCATCACTATTCCCTTTGATATACGCGATATAGAAGCGGACAGGCTTGCAGGTCTTAAAACGATAGCCGTAAAATTCAACGAAGAGGAAGCATTGAAGCTCTCGTATGGTTCGCTGGTCGTCTTTGCGTTGTTGGTGAGCTGGCATTATGCTGATCGTGCACAATATTGCATACTTGCTGCATTGATTACCTGTGCTGGATTTACATTTGCATTCCTTGCCAATAAAAAGATCCGTCACATTCCTTATTATCACTATGGCATATTAGACGGAACGATGCTGTTGCAGGGATTACTGGTAATCGCCGCCTATTATTTATGCCCGGTAGTTTAATAAAATCAACCGTTAACCGTTAACGATATGAATTGTTTTACACTCAGCTCATGAAGGATTTTAAAAAATATTTTATTATTTCCGCTGATCCCGGTGATGTCTATCTTGCATTGACCAATCCCGAAACCATCCGGTTGTGGACAGGGGAACCCGCTGAAATGTCGACAGAACCAGGTTCAGAATTTTCATTGTGGGATGGAGCTATTGTTGGAAAAAATATTTCTTTTGAAAAGGATAAAAAAATTGTGCAGCAATGGTACTTTGACGGACAGGATGAAGCATCGATAGTTACAATTGTACTGCATCCTCATAAGAACGGTACTTCGGTGGAAGTACGACATGTGAATATTCCCGATGAAGCATACAGTGATATTGCTGAAGGCTGGGAAGCATCTTATTTCGGAAGCCTGGAAGAATTTTACGAGGAAGAACATTAATCGAAATATCAGAATATGAAAAAAATAATAGCCTGCATTTTTGCAGTAGTTGCCATTTCAACGTCAAATGCACAGGTACGACCTGAATTCTATCAGGAACCGCCATACATTGAAGTTAACGGGAATGCTGAAAAGGAAATAATCCCCGATGAAATTTATATTTCAATTGTACTGCGTGAAAAATATGACGGCAAAACAAAGATCAGCATTGAAGAACAGGAAACGAAGCTTAAAGAAGCATTGAAATCAGCAGGCATTAATACTGCGGATCTTTATTTATCTGATGCCAATGCAGATTATGTAAAAGTGCGATGGAAAATGAAAGATGTGCTTACCAGGAAAGATTATACATTGAAACTGGATAATGCCACTGCTGTCGGCAAAGTTTTCCAGGAATTTGATAAGCTGCAGATCACTGATGCTTCTGTCAAACGTGTGAATCATTCAAAGCTGGATAGTCTGCAGAAAGAAGTTAGAATTCTTGCCGTAAAAGCTGCAAAGCAAAAAGCTGAATATTTACTTGCAGCCATCGGTGAGCAGGCCGGTAAGCCCTTGATCATCCGTGAAAATGAAATGTATACTCCTTACCCGGCAGAAGCGATGAACGTGAGAGGTACATTTATGAACATGGAAGACCAATCACAACAGGCCGGTAGCGACGCCGATAAAAACGAAATTCAATTCCGGAAGATTCTCGTGAAGGCTTCGGTGTATGTAAAATATTCGATTAAATAAGTTGCTGTTCAGCACAAGAGTAAGGTATGTGAAACTGATGCTGGTCAGCAGCGGCATTTGTTTTTTGATCGCACTTACACAAACAGCCTATACAACGGATGAACCTGCAGGAAGCTTCCTCGTTATGATGACGGGATGGATGGGAATGCTGACGGAGCTGGGGCATATTACAAGTAACATCCTTGATGTTGTGCATGGAAAAGCTGTCCAGTCTGAGCATGCAGTGGGTGCTTCATTTACCTGGCTGGCAAATCCGTTATACCTTATTGCATTATTGTCGAGTCGGCACCCATCACGAACTTCATTTTATTTCAGCATGATGACGGTAGCTGTAATGCTTGTTTTTATCCTGTTCAATAAAGTACTGTCGGATGAGGCAGGACATTATGAGCAGATATCATCAGTAGGTGCAGGTTATGTATTATGGGTTGCAAGCGCACTGATCCTCCTTGGAGGCAACGTATTCCTTTCGGTTGCAAAACGGGAATAAGATTTTCACTTAACGATTTTTTAACAGAAATAAAAGTTTCTGCAGTTCCCCCTTTTATTAATTTTAAATCTCCTATTCAATGAAGATGAAACCAATCATTCCTGCAATCATGCTGACGGCGCTGTGCCGGTATGCTGCTGCACAGGAAACTGTCAGCTATGATACCCTGATCAGCCACGCATTCAAGCTATACACTGAAAAACAATACCTGAAGTCAGGACAGAAATATGCTGAAGCATTCAGCATACCGGGAAAAGGATTGGAAGATGACCGTTATAATGCTGCATGTTCATGGTCACTTGCAGGAATTGCAGATTCTTCATTCATACAACTATTTATAATTGCCAAAGACAGCGCGTTCCGTGATCTGAATCATATCATGATCGATCCGGATCTTAAACCATTACGCAATGACAGCAGGTGGAACCAGTTGCTATCCATCGTTAAAAGCAACAAAGAGAAACAGGAACGTAATCTGAATAAAGAGCTGGTGGCTATACTCGATACTGTTTACAGGGAAGATCAGCAATACCGCCAGGAAATGGACGGCATACAGGATAAGTATGGATGGGAATCAAAAGAAATGAAAGATTTGCTGAACACCATGCGTTTGCACGATTCTCTGAATCTGATTAAAGTCACAAGTATTATTGATGAACACGGATGGCTTGGACCTGATTCAATTGGCAACAGCGGATCTTCAACATTATTCCTGGTGATACAGCATGCGGATCTGCAGACGCAGGAAAAATATCTTCCATTGTTAAAAGATGCAGTTGAAAAACGCAATGCACGTCCTGCTGATCTTGCATTGCTTGAAGACCGATTGGCAATCCGTCATGGAAAACGTCAGATCTACGGAAGCCAGATAGGGCGTGATCCGGAAACCGGTGAGTTATATGTTTTGCCACTTGAAGATCCTGACAATGTGGATGCGCGGCGTGCAAAAATGGGACTTGGCAAATTCCAGGAATATCTTCAGAACTGGAACCTGATATGGGATCCTGCAGCATACAAAAAGAAGCTCCCTGAAATTGAAGCCAAACAAAAAAAGAAATAACCATAAAAATTAAAAGCAGCTTCTTTCGAAGCTGCTTTTTTGTAATTCATTTCTTGTCCTCTACGCAGTCCTGACTGATCAAAGTATTGCGGGTATTTCTCAGCTTTGCAGCACCCCGGAAGAAATAATTACATCGTGCAGTTAAAATTTTTATGCCACTTCTGGCAATTTAACGAGTTAATATTATGTTGAGATAACTTTATATAATCCGAATAGAACGTGAAAAAAGAAGAGCTTCATCAACCTTTAATAATCTTGCTGAAGACGCATAAGGGACCTGTTTTATACGTTTAGTATTAGGAGATAAAGAGATTGAAGCTGATCGATTCAGGCAACTACATGAACTGATTCACGGCAATTAAAAAAGAAACATGAAGGATCAGGATACCATTAGCAATTCAAACGATCCGGATAAACCGGGAAAGGATATACCGGCGAAACCTGATAAAGATCCTGATCCGACAAGACCACATCCAGGAGGAAATGAACCTGAGAAAAATGATCCGGCAAGAATTGAAGAACCGACGACGCATGGCCCTACACGGATTGACGAGCCTCCTGAACCAAAACCGGATGGGCCATTGAAGGCTTGATGGGAATTCGATTTGAAAAATTTTTGTACTCAAAGTAATTTGACCGGCACGACGACAGGGAAGCGTTGACCCGCAGCGCGTTTGCAACTCACTTGTGCTCCGAAGCTCTTTAGAGCGAAGGAGTACCTACTCTCTTTTCGTTCTCCCCAATTCTGGTGATTAATTCATCATTTGATTAATGATACTTTTAACAATACCTTTTCAGGAAACTCATCATTAATCCTTTCACCATGAAACGCAATTCTTTTTTCCCCGCGGTGATCATAATGATCATGGCTGTAATGTCAGCTTCTGCTCAACTCACTTTCAATCATGCATTTTTGCTTGGGAATACATTTAACGACAGAGGCACTGAGGTGGTAGCCGATGCTGCAGGTAATTATTATTGTGCCGGCTATTATAATTACTGGATCAATATCAATCCTCTTGGGGTTCCACTGTATCTGACCAGCAATGGCGGTGAAGATTTTTATGTTGCCAAATATTCTCCATCAGGCGGCATGCTCTGGTCGGTGTCTGCAGGCGGACTACAGGATGATGAAGTAATGAGCATTGCACTCGATAACAACAACAATGTGTATGTGACAGGCAGGTTTTCCGGAACGGTTGATTTTGATCCGGGTGCAAGTACAGATTCACATACGAGTAATGGAGGAGCGGATATTTTTTTACTGAAGCTGAATAACAATGGCGGTTATGTGTGGTCAATTACGCTGGGTGGAACCAGTGATGACCAGGGAAACTCCATTGCATTTGGTTCCTCATTTAACAGTGTCACACTGTGTGGTACGTTCAACAGCGCTGCAGTTGACTTTGATCCGGGCGCCGGAACACAGATCATCAACAGCAGTTCTTTCTCAAAAGGTTTTCTTGCTTCTTATGATGCGGGTAATGGCAGTTATCAGTGGGCGTTCGAATTCGGCGGCAGCGGAACCGCACATGTTTCACAGCTGTGCAATGATGCCTCCGGCGATTTATATGTTACAGGCGATTACAGCGGCACAAACATAGACTTTGATCCCGGTACGGGAACAGCGCTTTTCACTTCTGCAGGCAGCATTGATATTTTTATTGCGAAGTATAACAGTGCGGGCATTTATCAATGGAGTCATTCACTGGGCAGCAGCGGTGGTGATCTCGGCGCCTCCATTACCTGCGACAATAACGGTTACGTATATGCGGGAGGTTATTTCAACAGTGCAACAGTCGATTTTGATCCAGGCGGCGGAACCGTAAACCTGAGCACCAATGGCGTGCAGGATCTGTACCTGACAAAATACAGCAGCAGCGGAATTTTTCAATGGGCATTCAGCATTGGTGGTACGAACTCAGAAGTAACCCAGGATATTACAACTGATGCAGCCGGCAATGTGTTTATCACGGGAAGCTGGGGTGATGTAGTGGATTTCGATCCGGGTGGTGGTATATTTACACTGACAGGTGCATCGACGTCAGATGCATTCCTCGCGCAATACAATGCTAATGGCAATTTCATCGATGCGATTTCTTTTGGTGGCACCGGATACGAATTTGGTATAGGAGTTACCGTTATCCCCTCAGGAAAAGTTGCGGTTACCGGGTTCTTTTCAACCGATTCGATCGATTTCAATCCGGGTGCAGGAAGCAGCTTTCTGGCAAATACAGGCGGAAATACAACGTGGGTCGATGCATTCGTAGCAGTTTATCAATATACCGCTACAGGAATTTCGGATCAGCATCCTGCAGGAAATGTAAAGTTATATCCGGTTCCCGCAACGGATATTTTGCACCTGGAAAACTATTCCGGCATTTCTGCTGATAAAATTGAAATTATAGATGCCCGGGGCAGAATAGTTTTAAGCTTGCCTTATACCAGTAATATAGCAGTCGGAAATTTACAGCCGGGAATTTATACAATGAGAATGGTTGCTGATGCTTTTATTTACCATACTCAATTTATAAAGGAATGAATACTGTATTCTAATTCCCAAAATTCTTTACTGCCAACTGCTACTGCTGACTGCTACTGCCTTGGCCTCCGAAGCTTTTAGAGCAAAGGAGTGCCTACTGCTACTGCTACTGCCTTGGCCTCCGAAGCTCTTAGAGCAAAGTAGTGCATACTGCCAACTGCTACTGCCTTGGCCTCCGAAGCTCTTAGAGCAAACGAGTGCCTATTGCCAACTGCTACTGCCAACTGCCTTGGCCTCCGAAGCTCTTAGAGCAAAGGAGTGCCAACTGCCAACTAAAAAAAGGGCCCCCGGCCATAACACCAGGGACCCTTGAAACCAAACCACATTCTTTATTCAACCATCAGACGAAGCTGTTGTATTGTGCCTTCCGATTCAATGGTCACCATATAGATTCCTGTTGATAATTGCGAAATATCAACCTGTCGCTCGTTATAACCTGCAGCCGCAGTATGCTGTTCGAGCATTGTCACTCGACCTGTTACATCGATCATGCGGATGGAGTAAGCAGCACCTTCATTGGCATTGAACGATATCTTCACCTGGTCTTTAGCCGGGTTCGGATATACGTTAAGGTTAGTTACCGTAACCTGGTCAGAGAGCCTTACGCAATTGCCGCTGTTGATGCTGATTCCGCCAAGCACACGTGTTGGAGAGATTCCGCATGCGTTTGATGCCTTCACCGAAACCACCTGGTTAACCGCAGGAGTAGATCCGAAGTTCACAGTGATGATCTTTGTACCCTGACCTGAAGCGATCGATGCACCTGCAGGTACAGTCCATGTATAGAGTGCTGCACCGGCAACAGTGTTCACCTGGTACACTACACCGGACTGTCCGGGACAAATTGCAGTCGATCCGCTGATCACACCAGGCTGACCGGGTATAGCCGTTACCGATACACTTCTCGATGGGCCGTTACCGCAGTTGTTCTGACCGGCAACTGTAACGACGCCGGTAAGGAAGCTGCCGGAGAAGTCAACATTGATCGTGTTTGTTCCCTGTCCGCTTACAATGCTTGCACCTGACGGTACAGTCCAGAAATATCCGGTTGCGTTCGGTATTAACGCCGTAGTGTATTGCACACCGCTGAGACCGCAAAGACCATTTACCGGTCCGCTGATCACCGAAGGTGTTGCTGGTATATCGAGCAGGAGGTTTTTCGAACGTAACTGACTTGTTCCGCAGGCATTGGTTGCAGCAACAGAAATCTGTCCGCCTGAATACGCTGCATTTACAACAACGTTCAACACCTGTGTACCCTGGCCGTTTACGATCGTCATTCCGGCAGGAAGTGTCCATGTAAATCCGGTTGCACGTGCAACAGACCCTACTGAATAAGTTGCAGATGCACCAGGACAGATACGGCCCGGACCAGAGATCGAAGGCGGAGTTACAGGAGCTACAATGCTGTAATCGATAACCTCGCAGGATACATTGCTGTTGCCGCATGCATTGAATGCAGTTACACAAAGTGATCCTTTGATTCCATCATGTACCGCAATGCTGCTCCAGATCACAGTGATGCTGTTTGTTCCCTGTCCGCCGGTGATGATCATTCCTGATGGCACTATCCAGTTGTAACCGGAAGCTGAACCTACAGGTGCAACGGTGAAGGTTGTAGTTCCGCTTGCAAATGGTACGCATTGTACGAATGATCCGGTGATGCTTCCGATTACAGGAGCAGTTCCTTCATCAGTAAGTCCGTCGCAATCATCATCAACCGAGTTACAAATTTCAGTTGCAGCAGGATTCACTGCAGCATTGTTATCATCGCAGTCGCCACCGGTGAGGATCGATCCTGCAGGCTGCTGGCAGAGGTTTCCTAAGAACGCACCACCGAATCCGTCAAGGTCAAGATCCGCATAATAATCAGCGAAGCTGAGGCCGTCATCAATAGAGCCGTTACAGTCATCATCGATACCGTTACATGATTCAACAGCGCCTGGATGAACGGCAACATTGTTATCATCACAATCACCATCGAGTGTTACCGAACCGGCAGGCTGCTGACAGAGAATGCCAAGTGATACGGATCCATATCCATCACCATCGAAATCTGCAAAGTATGCAACGAAGCTCAGGCCATCGTCGGATGCACCGTTACAGTCATCATCAATTCCGTTGCAGACTTCAACTGCACCAGGATGAATTGCAGGATTGTTATCATCGCAATCACCGTTCACAGTTACTGAACCGGCAGGTTGCTGGCAAAGGTTGCCGAGTAACGCTGATCCGTATCCGTCACCGTCAAGATCTGAATAGTAGTTTACGAAGCTCAGGCCATCGTCAGACGCACCGTTACAATCATCATCAATTCCGTTGCAGACTTCAACTGCACCAGGATGTACAGCAGCATTATTATCATCGCAGTCACCGTTCACAGTTACCGAACCGGCAGGTTGCAGGCAAAGGTTGCCGAGTAACGCTGATCCGTATCCGTCACCATCAAGATCCGAATAGTAGTTTACGAAGCTCAGGCCATCGTCAGAGGCACCGTTACAATCATCATCAATTCCGTTGCAGACTTCAACTGCGCCCGGATGAACTGACGCATTGTTATCATCGCAGTCACCGTTCACAGTTACTGCTCCTGCAGGCTGCTGGCAGAATGTACCCAGCAATGCACCGCCAAATGAATCAAGATCAAGATCAGCATAGTAAGCAACAAACGATAAACCTTCGTCTATAGAACCATCGCAATCATCATCGATCGAGTTACAGCTTTCAGCTGCACCGGGATGGATGGATGCAACGGCATCATTACAATCAGTATTATCAGAAACATAACCTGCAGGGGCTGAACATCCAAGCACCGGAGATGCAGCATCACCGAATCCATCGGCATCCGCATCTGCATAGAATGTTAACTGAACGCCTTCATCGATTGAACCATCACAGTCATCATCGATCAGGTTGCACACTTCAGGCGCGCCCGGATGAACAGATGACAATGCATCATTACAATCAGTATTATCGGCTACATATCCGGCAGGCGCGGAGCATGCAAGTATGCTGACCGATACATTTCCGAAACCATCGGCGTCGGCATCAGCATAGAACAGCAGCTTAACACCCTCATCGATCAGTCCGTCACAATCGTCGTCAATAAGGTTACATACTTTTCCAGCACATTGGGATCCTAAGCTTAGAATTCCACGTGGACAAGTTGTCGCGG
>JADMIO010647399.1_pt1 | contig 64924 bp, 45 predicted proteins | sample 8958161 | NCBI WGS metagenome assembly JADMIO01 (sample SAMN16585339, study PRJNA669376) | soil metagenome | isolation source: Crop rotation soil | place: USA: Cullars Rotation, Alabama | collected 2011 | reverse complement strand
GCCGCGACTTCAAGTCACGTGAATTCCAAGCTTCGGATCCCACTGTGCTGGAAAGATTTGTCGTCCTGCTGGGTGACTTCGCCGTGGAGGGTGCGGCCGCTTTTCAAGTGAACCAGATCGGCGCGGGCCGCGAAACTGAGCATGGAGGATAGCGCGAGAATCGCGAACAAACGAGACGGGGAGACGGGGGGACGGGGAGACGGGGGGATTCGGCTGGCAACGCCGAATCGGTTTCTCCCCGTCACCCTGTCTCCCCGTCTCCCCTTCATGGCTTATCTTTCCGCGCCTTCACCCCAGCGACATCCCGCCGTCCACGACGATCGACTGCCCTGTGATATAAGACGCCTGGCGCGAGCAGAGGAATGCGGCGAGTGCGCCGATTTCTTCGGCGGTTGCGTAGCGGCCGAGCGGGATTGAGGCGGCGTTGGCCGCGCGGCGGTCGGCGTCGTGGGCCTGGGTCATTTCGGTTTCGACGTAGCCGGGCGCGATGACGTTGACCGTCGTCTTCCAGCGCGCCCCTTCGAGGGCGAAGCAGCGGCAGAGGCCGCCAAGCGCGCCTTTGGCGGCGGCGTAGGCGGCGGCGTTGCCGAGGCCGACTTCGCCGGCGAGGCTGCCGATGAGGACGATGCGCCCGCGGTCGCTTTTGCGGATGTAGCGAGTGAGGGCTTTGCAGAGCAGCGCGGCGGCGGCGGCGTGGACTTCGAGGAGCGCGCTGAAGTCCGCGGCGCTGGTGAAGCCGAGGGGTTTTTCGACGATGTGTCCGGCGGCGTGAATCAGGGCCGCGGGCGGGCCGAGCTGCGCGGCGACGTCCTCGACGAGTTTGGTGCAGGCGTCGGCGGCGCTGAGGTCGGCCTGGAATATTTTGGCTTTTGCGCGGCCGGTGGCTTCGATTTCGGCGGAGAGCTTTTCAGCTTCAGCGGAATGATTTCGGAATTGCAGGGCCAGATCGAAGGGTTCAGGCGCGCCGGCCAGCGCCAGCGCGCACGCGCGGCCGATGCCGCCGGATGCGCCGGTGATCAGCGCCACGGGCCGCGAGCTTTGATTGGCAGGCGATGTGGCCATGTCCGAAGTCTACGTCAAAAATTCGGAGGTGGCAACAACGCCCTGCTGGTTGCGGGCAGGATGCCCGCGCTCCAGTTGCACATTTTTCCGCCGCTATCATTGACCTTGTGCGTCTAAACGAATAGGGTATGCAGTTACGCGTATTGATAGAGACCGTGGGTGGAAGGGAAAGCTATGGGTTCGCTATTGTCGAAACGGCTGTGGCCGGTTTATGCCGCGGTACTGCTCGCATTCATCGCCGGCGCAGCGGAGAAAGTCCCTCTCGTCATGCCCGGTGGACAGACGTTGCGCTGCGACGTCCTGAAATTTACAGCCAATGATGTAACCCTGAAGGCCGACGGCAAGGAGCAGACCATCCCGCTGGCGGTGCTGACGCCGCAGGAAGTGCTGCGCTGCTATACCGAAGCCGGCGACATGAACAACGCCGAGTTGCGCTTACATATGGGCAAGTACTGCCTCAATAAAGAGCTCTTCGACCGCGCCGATGACGAAGTGAAAGCAGCGATGCGGCTTGATCCGAAGATGAAGACCAAGTCCGAAGAGTTGCTTCAGAAGATTGCCACGGCTCGCGGCGTTTCCAAAGTCGCGGCGCTGCCGGAAAAGAAAAAGGCCGAGGAGCCTCCCAAGCCACCGGCTGAAGTTCCGCCGCCGCCCAAAAAAGAGAAGAAGCCGGGTTCAAATATTCAGGTGATGGAGATTGGCGAGGACGGTCTGCCGGAGGAATTCGCCAAAAAATTCGAGCGCGAGGACGTTCCGGCGCGCAGCGACGCGGACATGAAGAAGTTCCTCGACAAGCGCCTTGCGGAATTGAAGGACATGAACCCCAACTGGCGCCTGATCGAGACGAAGCACTTTTATTGCTTCTCGAACATTCCCGAGGCCAAGCACCAGCAGGTCTCGCTCTGGAACGAGGAGCTTTACAAGCTGCAGTGCCAGATCATGAACCACCGCGATGGCGTGGACAAGCTGTGGAACAACAAGTGCCCCATCTACTATTTTGAGAACCGTGGTCAGTTCCAGCGTTTTGCCCGTGATATTGATAAATCGCCCGGCGCGGCATATTCCGGCGGATATTTCTCGCCGCACGGCCGCGATGTCCACATTTGCATTCCTTTCTACACCACTGAGATGGGCGAGAAGAAGGCCGACTACGCGGCGCGCAGCACGCTGTACCACGAAGGCACGCACGCATTTTTACAACTGACCGGCGAGGACGTGAAGCTTTCGCGCTGGCTGCACGAAGGCATGGCGCAGTTCATGGAATTCTGGCTCGAGAACATTCCGAACGGCGATCCGTCGCCGCCGAAGAATCCAATCCGCGCCGATCACGTTCAATTCTTCAGCCAGAAGAAGACTTTCGAGACCTGGTCTGAGATGGCGCAGCGTCCGACTTTCGGCGGCGACAGCGAGGGCTACGCTTATGCTTGGTCTAAGCTGGAGTTTTTGTACAGAAACTTCGATAATCAAAGACTGCCGCAGATGATCCGCATGATCAAATCCGGCAAGACGGAAGAAGAGGCCATGACCGCGGCCTTCGGGCACTCGCCGAAGGAACTGGAAGCGGCTTATGGCAACTGGATGCGCGAGACGTCCAGACAGGGTTTCAAATTCGAGAACAGATAGGACTTTTCCAAGATGGCAGACATTGAACTGGCATGCCACACCTCAGCGTGGGGCGACGACGGCTTTATCAACGCACTGCTCGACATCGAGCAGGCCGGGTTCCACAGCATCGAGACGACCACCGGCGTGGTGGAGCGCTTCGAGGACCGCGTGGACGTATTCATCGAGATCCTCAGCCAGCATCACATGCAGCTTGTCGGCATCACGGCCGGCGGCGCGATGTGGCCGGGGATGAGCCTCGAGGTCGAGGTCGAGCGCAGCCTCAACATCGTCCGCTTCCTGAAAGCCGCGGACGCGAAGTTTCTGACGCTGCTTCCGCCTGTGCCCAATCCGGACAATCCGATTGAGGACGAGATGGATATCGTCCCCGTCGCGACCGCCTACGGTGAAATCGCGCGCCGGACGCTGGAACTGGGCATCCGCCCGTGCCTGCACCCGGACGTGAACAGCATCGTCACCAACCAGAAGCAGATCGACAGCTTCCTGGAACACTCCGATCCGTCGGCGATGAAGCTCTGCGTGGATTCGTCGTTCCTCTCGCTGGCGAACATTCCGGCGGCGAAATTTATTAAGGAACATAGGAAACAGATCGGCGCCGTTCATCTGCGCGATATCAAAGCCGGGAGCGCGAAGAAGAAACGCGGCGAGCCGGGCATCAAATATCAGACGGTCGAACTGGGCAAAGGTTCGTTGGACCTCGAAGAGTTCGTGGACACGCTGCTGGCGGTGGAGTTCTCGGGCTGGGCGTCGGTCGAATTGGAAAAAGGCGCGAAGAATCTGTCCCAGCAGGCGCAGCATAGTTTTGCTTATGCGTCAGGGACTTTGGATTTGGTGCTGTAGGCCGTCTCTTCAATCTACTTGCTTCCCGGTGAAGTAGGCGTAATGTGAAGGCAGAAGAAATGCCAGCCGTCGGGGCGTGGCGCAGCTTGGATTAGCGCGCTTGCTTGGGGTGCAAGAGGTCGCGGGTTCAAATCCCGCCGCCCCGACCAAATTTGAATACCTGGCGTTCTTCGTGCGCGTTATCGCTGTCCGGAGAGCCCAGATTTTGGCTTCGAACCCAGAGAAAAACAAAAAAGCGGTTGTCCGGCCGGGGCTTGCGCAGCCCAAACCCACCGAAGAAAAGCCCGATCAGGAAGTCAGTTTTGCTGATTCCAAGCTCTCGCTGGTGCTGCTCATCGCTGCCATTTTTCTGGCGCGCTGGTATGTCATGGAGCCGTTCAAGATTCCGTCGGGCTCCATGGAACCGACGCTGATTGGGCACGAAGATTACGGCGACCGGATCCTCACCAACAAGCTGGCGTACGCGAGCCAGCTTCATGTCATCATCGCGATGGGTGTTTCGCTGCTGCTTATCCTGGCGTGGATGGCGTTGACGATTGTCTACTCGGCGAAGCGGGACCTGCGCAGCCACTGGAAGGCGGCGGTCATAACGGTTGTTTTGATTGTCATGATCGTCGGCGGAATTGGATTTGGCTGGGCCTCGGGCGCGGTGGGGGCGGAGCCGAAGCGCTTTGACGTGATGGTTTTTCAATACAGCACCAACTGGGGCGTTGATGAGAAAGATCCGCAGGATATCAATTACATCAAGCGGCTCATCGGCATGCCCGGAGATACACTGGCGGTTTCGGGAGGCGATCTTTTTCTGCAGAATCCAACGACTAAAAAGTTTGAAATGATTCGGAAGTGGGAAAAGGGGAGCATCGAACTCCAGGAAAAGCTTTGGTATCCGGTTTCGAAAGCGTGGAGTGTGCCGTATTCAGCGGGGCCGAAGCCAAAGGCTCCAACGGCCGGCGAGCCGGATTACGAAGCGAAGAAGAAGAAATTCGACGAGGAGAGCGAGCGTTTTGAGAAGATAACGCGGCAGATCGACGAAGCTGCGTTTCCGTGGAAGATTACGTACGAGGGCGAGTCCAAGGCGAAGGCTGTCGAGAAGGCATTTGAAGTGGATGCGAAGGCTCCAGTCGAATTGACCTACGCGCATCAAGTCACCAACACGTACATCAAGCAGGGCCGCTGGCCCTTTCAGCACGTCAACTGTCCGGCCGCTCACAAGCCGGACATCAACGGCATGCGAGACCCGACTCAAACGTCGGAATTTATGACCGCGTACGTGTCGAATACCTGGGAGGGGATTCGCTGTCCGAATTGTGGCAGCGTGGCCGGATGCGACTCGGTAGAGGAGCGAGTCGGGCCTCAATTTCGCGGCAGAGGCATCGCTTTGCCGATTGAGGGCGCCGGCGAAATTCAGCCTTTCGACCGTCTCTTTCGTACTCCTTCGTCCGATGCGCAATTCGGCGCGGGATATTCTTCGGCGAATTTCTTCTATGGCGGCGATTACGTTGTCGGCGACCTGAAACTCGACACGGAAATCGAGGTTGAAGCGTCCGGCAGCATCAAGATTGAAGTCGGCAATTCGCGGAGCAGTTCTGTCTGGCAGATTCCGTCCGACGGGAGCGACAAGGACACGCCTACGACGCATCCCGTTCAAAAAGCCACCGCTGCGCTTGCGCCGGGAAAGCACAGCCTTTCGCTGTCTTATATTGACGCGACGGTCGTAGCCGTGCTTGATGGCAACGAGATTGAGCGGCGCCCGGTGGACGTTGTAGGATTGGTGCCGTGGGAAGAATACCATAACATGAAAAGCCTCGCGCACGTTTCGTTTGATGCGGGGTTCAAAGGCAAGATGACCATGCTGAATCTTTTCCGGGACCTGTTCCACACGCCGGGCCTGGATCGCACCGGATTTCCGCGGGAGAACCCGGCGAATAAATCGGTGTTCAGCATGTCCAGACACGACGAAGCGGACCGCGAATACCAGGACGGCAGCTACATTGCGCATATTCCCGAGGGAAAATATTTGATGATGGGCGACAATTCGCCGTCTTCGACTGACGGCCGCGTGTGGGGATTTGTGCCGCGCGACAGGCTGGTCGGGCGCGCCGGAGTGGTGTGGTGGCCGCCGTCGCGGTGGAGATCGATAAAATAGCTTTCAGCCGTCAGCTATCAGCTATCAGTTTGCCGCCTCGGGCAGTAGCTGAAAGCTGAAAGCTGAAAGCCGATAGCTGATAGCTGATAGCTGAAAGCAACGAATGGAATTGACCGAACAAGACGACGAAGGCGATAAAGAGGGCGATGGCTCGAACGGCGCGCCGGAGGAGGCGAAGCCGCTTGCGCCCAGGCCGGATTCGCCGTTCGACGCGGCGGACTCGGAATATCCCGCGGCGGAAGACCGCATTAAAATCCGGTCGGGCGTCATCCCCATTGCCTCGGGCGCGCGCTGGCGGTCGATCCAGGACGAGCGGCCCTCTCCGCCGCCCAAGCCGGTCTTGCAGGCCAAGGGACTTATCAAGCACTTCGGCAAGCGCCAAGTTGTCTGCGGCGTGAACGTGGACGTCGGCGCCGGAGAGATTGTCGGGCTCCTCGGCCGAAACGGCGCGGGCAAGACGACGACTTTCCGCATGATCATGGGCCTGCTCGTCCCCGACGGCGGCACGGTCTACTTCGAAGACCGCGAGATCACGCGCCTGCCCATGTATGAGCGCGCCAACCGCGGCATCGGCTACCTGGCGCAACAGCCCACCATCTTCCAGCGGTTGTCCGTCGAGGACAACCTTTTGGCCGTGCTGGAACTTCACGAGGAAGCCGGCCAGCGCAAGAAAAAGATGGACGAGATGATCTCAAACCTGGGCCTGGGAACGGTGCGCAAGAGCATGGCGGCGGTGCTCTCCGGCGGTGAACGGCGGCGCCTGGAGATCGCGCGCGCGATGTGTCTGCATCCGCGCATCATCCTCTTCGACGAACCTTTCGCGGGCATCGACCCGATTACGGTGACGGAAATCCAGGGCATCCTTCGCGACCTCAAACGCCAGGGCAAAGGCGTGCTGCTTACCGATCACAACGTCCGCGAGACGCTGACGATCACCGACCGCGCGTATATTATCGATGAAGGGCAGGTCCTGATCGAGGGCGCTCCGCGCGCGATTGTGGAGAACGAGGAAGTGCGCTCGCGGTATCTGGGGCATGAGTTCAGGCTGGATTTCTAGCCGATAAAGCGAGGCGCGGAACCAGACGCAATGTGCCGTTGATGTGTACGCAGAAATTGCGCGCTGGCGGCCCGCAGCGCATTGGGAATTCATGGTCCGGGCGGAACATTGCGGATAATTTACGTCTTGACTCCGCAATGTGCCTTGGTATGCCTTTAAGCGAACTGCAGAAATTGATTTCGATCTGAATAATAACGGCGCGGGAGGAGCCAGTGATGGCACACACGTTGTTGGTCAGAATTTTGCGCGGATTTACCCGTCTGCTCGCGGCAGCCTGCTTCTTCTGTCTGACGGTAGGCGTTCCGGGCTGTTTTAATGCCGACCCGTTCCCGGGCGGGTGTGGCGGCGGCGGTGGGTATACCGTGCCTCCATACGTTATTCCGGTCCCCGAGGATTTTAAGACTAGCGCCACGCTGCCGCCGCACATTCAGGGAAACGCCGCAAGCATTTCCGTGGACGGCGACGGCAACCAGTATGCGGCTTTGATTTCGTCTTCCCTTGAAGTTGCGCGATTTAACGTGGATGGCTCAACGGCCTGGCACAATAGCACCGCCGGGGGAGCCTTTGATTACAATAACGCCGGCCTGGTGGTTGCCGGCGGCGTTGTTTATGCATGCGGGACGGAAATCACTGTTATAGCCCTGGATGCGGCAACCGGCGCGCCGGTGAGCGGCTGGGGGAACGACGGAATTCTGACCTTTAGCGGATCAAAATATGACAACGCGCGCGGATTGGCCGTCGCTGGTAATTCATTGTATCTTGTGGGGACGTTGAACAGTACCGACGCGGGCTTCGGCGGCACCGGCGCGTACTCGGGTGCGAACGGCTCCGCCTTCGTGCTCGCGGTCGACGCAACGACCGGCGCGCCGCTGAGCGACTTCGGCACGGCCGGCATGCAGACCTTCGGCGGCACTATTTCAGATACCGGCGAGGGGTCAGCCCGAGCTGTCGCCGTCTCCGGAGGCGTCGTCTATGTCGCGGGAATCTTCAGAAGCGACAACGCGGGCGTGGGAGGGCTGGGTTCGTTTGCCACAACAGGCGGGACCGATGTTTTTGTCATGGCGCTGGACGCCGCGACGGGCAAGCCGCTCGACACATTCGGCACGGGCGGCGTGCAGACGTTCGGCGGAGCGCAGGAGGATACCGCCAATGCGATAGTGGTTGCCGCCGGTACGGTGTATGTCGGCGGAAGTTTCACCAGCCTCGACGCGGGCGTTGGCGGCGCGGGTACTATCGTTGCAGCCGGTGGCAACAGCGCCTTTATCATTGCTCTGGACGCCGGGACCGGCCAGCCGGTAACGGCCTTTAGCGGCGACGGCGTCGAAATTTTTGGAGGGCCAGGGGGCAACGCCGGCATCGAATCTATTGCTGTCGCTGGAACGACCGTTTTTGCCGCGGGATCATTCGACGGCACAAACATGGGCATCGGCGGCAGCGGGACGATAGCGTCTCCCGGGCCTTCGACGTATCCGAATTCCGATGGCTTTATTCTGGCGCTCGATAGCGCCTCGGGCGCGGCCATCACCGCGTTCAGCGACGATGGCATTCAGACGATCGCCGGATCAGCAGCTGAATATTGCACTGGTGTTGCAGCGGCCAATGGCAGGCTCTATGCCACAGGCACCACAACCAGTATGGATTTCGGCATAGGTGAAAAGCTCAACGTCCCGTTCATCAGTCCACCTTACAATACTTACGGCTATCTGCTGTGGATGGATGCCGCTACCGGCGCCGCTCCGCCGTTCCTGAGCCGCCTGGCAGTGAATGGAACAGTCGGCACAGCATTTACGTCCAAGCTGCCCGCCGGGGGCACCCCGCCATTGACGTTCGCGGTAACGACCCTGCCGCCGGGTCTGAGACTTGCCGGCGACACGATTTCGGGCACGCCCACTTCCGCGGGCTATTTCAAGGCGACCGTAAGCGCATCGAACAGCCTGGGAACGGCCGAAGCGACGGCGTGGATCGCGATTGCCGGCAGCATGACGACCGCGGACACGGATGGCGACGGCTTTCCCGACGAAATCGAAACCGCACTGGGAACCTCGCCCACCGACGCGGCCGATACGCCTTTGGGCGGTTTGCCTGCGGGGGATCTCCAGGCTGTCGCTTTGCCCAAGTTGAGCCTCAGCCTGCGCCGGAAGTCCGGCACCGATCAGATTGGCGTGAGCGGCGCGTTGCACGTGCCGGCCGGCTTTAAGCCCGAGGGCGAGCAAGTAACGGTGGATATCGGCGGAGTGGTCAAGTCTTTCACGCTTGACGCACACGGTTCATCACCGCCGGGGCAGAACGATTCCTTCAAAATCCGGCTCAAGACCGCGAAGGGCGCGGTGGTGGAGCAGGACGCAGCGTTCACGCTGAAGCTCTCAAACGGAACGTTCCACGATCCGCTCTCCGATGAAATCGGCACAAAGACTTTCTCGGCAGTGCTGTATTTCAACAAGACCCTGTACTCCGCCAATCAGGGCAAGCTCAGCGTTCATGTGCCGCGAATATTTCTATTCAGTCCATCGCCTGCGTTCGACGCATCGAGCGCCCAATCGTATGGATACTATTTTGGGAGCTCGACTGGGGGGAATTGACGTGGTGCGCTTGGCGTTGAGCGCCGGTCTCATTTTTTCCATTTGTCATCCCGCCACGCATCGGCCACAACCACGGATATGAAAAGTTCTTTCCTCCGCGTCCTCGTCCTGATCGGTTTTCTCTTCGTTGCAGTACAGACCCCCGCACAGGACGCGCCGGGCAACGGGCTTAAACCGCTCAAGTTGCCGGACGGCGAAACCGGCCAGGCGTGGGACCTTCTGCTCCACAACAAGTTCGATGACGCGCAGAAGGCGTTTGAGAAAATCCTCGAAGCCGATCCGAAGAACCTGGTGGCGCTGGAGGGGCTGCGCGACGTTTCGGTTACGCTCGGCCGCGACAAGGAAGTGCAGAAGCTGAACCAGCGCATGGTCCAGGCCAGCACGGACCAGCCGCTCTGCCATCTCTTCATTCAGCGCGCGATGGACACGCAGGGCTATGTGGAGAGCCGCAAGGAGACGCTCGAGGCGTTCACCAAAGCGCTTGAGAGCGCCTCGCCGCCTATCGCCGCGCACCTGAAGGATCAGTTCGCGGCGATGCACTACCAGATGAACCGGCCGGACGAGGCGCGCAAGGACCTTGACGGGCTGGGGTACCTCGACCACTGGCAGTTCGCAGCCGGGCCGTTCGGGAGCAAGGATGCGAACAACCCGATTGAGCGCCGCTTTGCGCCGGACCGGCCGATTCGCTCGCTTGAATTTCAAGACGAGGCAGGCAAGCCCGTCGATGTGCACAAGGACGTGACGATCACCGATCGCGATCTGGACATGGATTCGCTTTTCCCCGGCATGCGCGGCGTTTTTTACGCATTGACGAACATCGAAAGCGACGCCGACCAGGACGCGTGCCTGATGATTTCCGCGTCGATGCCGTATCGCGCGTATCTTCGCGGCATGCCGGTACTGATTGAACCCGGCGACGAAACGTACCGGCGGCTGGGCGGCGACTTGATCCTGACGCGCCTGACACGCGGCGCAAATCCGCTGCTCATCAAGCTGGGCTATCCCGGTTCGCTGATCGTGCGCGTGAGTACGCCGGATTACGCGCCGCTGAAGAACATCCGCTACAAGCCGCTGACTGACGAACAGCTTGCGGCGCATGAGACGTGCGCGGTGCGCGGGTTGCTCTATTCGCAGCCGGCGACGGGGTCGACGGCGACATACTTTTTGAAGCGCATTTCAGAGGAAGAGCGCAAGTCTGAGCATCCGCTGCAGAAGCTGGCTGAGAATGCGGAGCTGACGATGTCCGAGGCAGTGTGGCTGGAATTGGCGCTGCAGCGCGAGAACGAAAATCACGCCATCGAAGCGGCCGCGCGGCGCGTGCTTGCGGCGTATCCGGATTCGGTCTACGCGCTGGAAGTCGGCGCGACGTTCCTGGCTTCCGCGGGCGAAGGCCTGGGCAACAGCGAGGCACGCGAAGTCGAAGAAGCGCGCCGGCAGCGTGAGCATGCGCTGGAACTCCTGCCAACCAGCCAACGCCACCGGCTGGGGCTTTATCATTTTTTGCGCAAACGGCAGCTCGATGACCAGGCGTTCGAGATGATCAAGGCCTGCGCGGAGGCGCATCCAGACTCGGCGATGGTCGAGTCCGAATTGGGCTACGCTTACGAGCGCAAGCAGTTCATGGTTGAAGCGGAGCACTGCTTTGAGAAAGCCGCGGGGTTGGACGCCGCGTATCTGCCTGTCTTACTGCGCTATCATGATATGCACGGCAATCACGTGCGTGCGCGGGAACTGCGGAAGCAACTCATTGCGGCGGATATGTACGATCTGAATTTGCAGTACGACGATGCCTTGCAGCACGCCGATTGGAAGGCCGCGGAGGATATTCTTACGCGACAGGAGAAGTGGTGGCCGGAGCGCAAGGAGGACTTCGCGGCGCGGCGGGTGCAATTGCTTATCGAGAAGGGTGACTTGAGCGGCGCGTATGAGCTGAGGAGAAAACTTTACGACGCTCTGCCGCTTACCGCCGACCGGCACATCGCGCTGCTCTCGCTGGTCGATCTGGCACTGCGGCTAAATAAGGATGATGAAGCCAAGGCGGCCCTGCGTGGTTACCTGAAGCTTCATCCCGGCGACTTCGACCTGCGGCACCGCTTGCTGGAACTGGAGGGGCAGGACAGCGACCGCTGGTGGGAAGCGTACGATCTCCCGGTGGCGAAGATCGATACGTCGCACTTCGACAGCAAGAATTACCCCAGGGCAAACCATGCCTGGATTGTAGACTTCATGATCACGAAAGTCCTTCCGGATCTTTCGCAGGAATCTTACATCCACATCGCGCAAAAGGTGCTGAACCTGCGCGGCATCGGCGAGCTTTCGGAAGTGCTCGTGCGCGCTCAAAAGCACGACATCGTCATGATCCGCACACTCAATCCCGACGGCAGCGCCTATATGCCGCAGAACGTTCACGACTTCAACCTTGCGCAGACGGCCAGCGCCTACAAGGTCGGGCCTGGGTCGATTCTCGAACACGCCTACCTCGAGCATCAAGACGCCAACGAAGACAACCCCGTGTTGGGCCTGGCAGGCTCGGACGGCCTGGGCTTCAACTTCAACGCCATCGATTCGCCCCGCGCTCTTTCGCGCTGGGTCGTGCTCATCCCCGACGCGCTCAAGGACAAACTGAAGATCCGTTACATCCGCAAAGATTTAATCGACGAGCAAACCCTCCCCGGCCCGCCGGGCTTTACCGTTTATCAATGGACCAACAAGCAAGTCGAAGGCATCAAGCAGGAGCCGTTCATGGCCGCCGACGAAGCCATCCCGATGGTTTTCATCGATTCGCCCGAACGCCCCTACCGCGACGCGGCGCGCCTGCTGATGCGCCGCGAACGCGAGATCATCCCGCCCGAAGCCGAGGCGTACGCGCGCAAAATCACCGGGCTGATTAAAGACCAGGGCGGCTCCGAATCGGCACAGTTCGCCGCAATCTTGAACTGGGTGCGCGACAAGATCTCGCCCGGAACGGACTCCAAGACGCTCGACGACGTCTGGTTTTCACACACGGGCAGCGCCAGCCAGATGACGCTCTTGTCGCGCGAGATGGCTCAGGCCGCGGGACTGAACGTGCGCGCAGCGTACATCAATTCCGAATACAGTCCCGGCCGCGTCTGGCATTCCAAACATGCGCGCCGGCTCTGGGAACCGGGCGAACTCTCCAGTTTCGGCTCCGGCGGCCGCGTCCTGGTGCTGGAGCAGCCCGGCAGCCCGGATCGCTGGGCCCAGTTTTCGGGCCAGCATCCACGCTATTTCTCGCTCTCGGACATCAATTTGCGCCAGGCCGGCGCGCCCGCGCTGATCGTCGGCGACGAAGGCGCGCGCATCAAACGCGTGCTCGGCGAAACCCTCGGGCTGACGCAGGGCATTCAGCGCACCGCCGTTGAACTCGACGCCCAAGGCGCCGGCGACGTAAGCGCTTCGCTCGAAATCTACGGCTTCATGGCCGGCAGCATCCGCGACGCGCTCTCCGACCCGCGCCGCGCGACGCAGGTCAAGGAATCCATCATCCACAACGCCTGGCCGAAGATTCACGTCGTGGAATCGAAAATAGAGAACAAGGACGATCCCGAATCAGCCCTCCTGCTCGGCTACACCGGGGAAGTCGCCGGTCTGGCGTCGCAAGCACGAGGCGAACTCTCGTTGCAGGCCTTTCCGAGCCGGCCGCGCATTCTCGACATGCAAGGCCCGCCGCAGCGCGAGAGCGAGTTGGTCATCAAAAATGAGTACTCGGACCTGGACATGACCTACAGCTACACCGCGCCCGAAGGCTTCGGCTGGGTCGAAGTTCCCGACGACCTGTTCCTCTGCTCCGAATTCGGTTTTTACGTCGAGGATTACAACGTAAAGGGGCGCAAGCTGTACTGCACGCGTTCATATCTTCTGCCCTCGCAGCGCGTGACGCCGGAACGCTACCCCGCGCTGCTGGATTTCCTGGGCCAGATCGCCGTCCGCAGCGAACAGCGCAGCACCTGCGCGCCGCTGAAATCAGAGAGCTTCGGCGGCAAACCGCGGGACGTGTTTTCGCAGGGTTATGCGGGGTATGGGGAGGAGAAGAAGGGATTTATCTCAACAACGCCTTGAAGCCAGCCTGCTCAAAATGGTGATCCTCAGTCAGAGCATCGGAGATCTTGCGGTCGCCCATGACGATGAAAGAAGTGCAATCCGTAAGAGACCATTCCTTGTCCAGCCGGCTGCGGTAGAGCGCGTAGCCACGTTCAAATAGATCACGCGTAGCGGGGATGATCACGATGTCCGAGCCGCTTCGCAAGTCGTCGAAAAAGGCGATAAAGGCTTTTCGGCGCGCGCGCTTTGCCATCCCATCGGCGAGCTCCGTCAAGACGAAATTCGAAGTGATGACCGTTGCATGCTCAGCGCGCCTGTTGCGTTGCGAGCCGCGCGCGAGGATGTGCGTCATCGTCCGGATTGAGCATTGCGGCAAAGTAATACGTGTCCGCGAAGACGGTTTTCATTTAATTTTGGGAGTTCCGTGGATGTAATGATCGTGATTCCGGGCAAAATCGGGCGGCAGCCCTTTCACGGTTCCCGCGTGCTCCAACATGACGTCCCACACATTCCTGGGTTTCGTCTTTCGCGGACGCCGTTTCGCCGGTTCGACCTTCACCGCCGTTCCCTCAGGAATGGCCTTCGGGTCTTCGAGAACAACCACGCCGTCTTTGACTGTACCCCAACAGGTCATACGCACGTTCTCCACAGAATCATACCATGCTGGCGTCCCGCATATTTTTTAGATACTTCTCCGCGTCAGGCGCAAGCAGGTCCTGCTTGGCGGCGTTGGAGAGCGCGCGCAGGCATTCAATGGCCCGGGCTTTGTTCAGTTTCCGCTTCGGCGAGACCAAAACGGTGACTTCCGCTTCGCCGGCGGGAACTTCGGCGGGCAGATCGATATCGATATGCAGCCGGTGATTCTTGGGAATCATCATGTTCTTGTGGATGGCTGTCACGCAGAACTCCATTTCTGTGAAGGCAATATATCATACGCGGCTGCGCTAAACAAGACGGTATCCGTCACCGCAGCGGCTTGCCGTGGCCGGTTACTTCGATCAGTTCGATGGCGTGAAATACGTATACGCTTTGCCAAGTAGACACTCCTAGCGTTACTTTTGAGGGCAATTTTAGCCAAGCGCTGATACTCAGATCCAGAAAGTCAGTTTTATATTGAGTCAATAGTTTACCATCCAGTAAAGCCTTTATTTCTCCGTTGCGAATCTGAAACGTTACGACGTAACGTTGGCCGGTGTTTATCGCAACGTGCGTCTTAGTAGGATTCTTAGGAAGGTCGCTGCCGCCGACGAAACGAAACCCACCGAGTTCATTATGCCAGCCAGCGAAGAGGTAATCGAATTGTACAGTTCCCTTCGCCAGAATAATGTCCATACAATCGTCGCCATGTTGACGCGTAAAGGTAATTCGCAAATCATACTCTTCCGGAGGTTGGTACGGAATTTGAAAGCGAGTCCACTCCTTCTCATCAGACACCAGTCCATCATTGGTTCGATTCCATTCACCGGCTACCACATCGCGTTTTAAATCAATCATTTTCAGTAAGTCGATCGTCGGCTTCGATTCGTACTCAAGACGCTTTTGCACCCTCGCTTTCTCCAAGCCCGTCAATGACGGTAGCACCTTAGAATAATGGTACTCAGCCCGCGACCTACTCGCCTCGGCCGTTTCTTTCGCACGCTCCGAGTACTGCCACCAAGCGTCGCCCTGACCTACCCCCAACAATTTGAGCCAGCCTGAACTGGAGGATTCCTGTACCTTTAGCGAGGGAGGGATTCGATGAAGGGGACGCGGCATACGACGGAGCAAATCATTGCGATATTGAAAGAGATCGAAGCGGGAGCATCGGTGGCGGAGACGGGGCGAAAGCACAACGTTGCGGAAGCGACGCTGTACGTGTGGCGCAAAAAGTACAGCGGGCTAGAAGTATCCGAGGCGCGGCGGTTGCGCGAACTGGAAACTGAGAACGGGCGCTTGAAGAAGATCGTGGCGCAACAGGCGCTGGACATGGACGCGTTGAAGGACCTGCTGTCAAAAAAATGGTAGGCCCTTGCGCCAAGCGGGCGGCGGTGGAGCAACTGAGGACGGCACAAGGATTCTCAGAGCGGCGGGCTTGCCAAGTGGTCGGGGTGGCGCGTTCAGGGCTGCACTACAGGCGACGCGGCCAGCTTGGCGATTCAGCGCTACGCAAGCAGATACGAGCCTTGGCGCGGGAGCATCCGCGCTATGGTTGCCTGCGGATGACGGCGCTGCTGCGGCAAGAGGGCCAGATCAACCATAAGCGAGTACATCGGATATGGAAGCTGGAGGGGTTGAGCCTGCCGCGTCGTCGTCCGCGGCGGCGAGGGCAGGTGCTTCAGCCGGAGCGTTTGTTGCGGCCGCAACAACCGAATGAGGTCTGGAGCTACGACTTTGTGGAGGATCGCACGGAGCGAGGCGGCCGGCTGCGGCTGCTGTGCGTGCTGGATGAATACACGCGGGAATGCTTGGCGATCCGAGTGGAGCGGCGGCTGGGAAGCGCAGAAGTGATACAGACACTGGAATGGCTGTTCATGACCCGTGGGGCGCCCAGGCACCTGCGCAGTGACAATGGACCGGAGTTTGTGGCGGCGAATCTGAAGCAGTGGCTGAAAGACAACGGCTGCCAGACATGGTACATCGAGCCAGGTAGTCCGTGGGAGAACGGGCACATTGAGAGTTTTAATGGCAAGCTGCGCGATGAATGTTTGAACCGGGAGCTGTTTGCGAATGGCCAGCAGGCGCGGATAGTCGTAGAACGCTGGCGCGAAGAGTACAACGAAAGGCGTCCGCACAGCGCACTGGGGTATGTGGCCCCGGCGGAATTTGCGCGGCGCGCGTGGAAGTTGCTACGGGCTACGCCCTTCGCAACTTCCACGCGAACACAACCTGTACAGGAGAAATCATCCATTTAATACTGGTCTAAAACTTGGGGGTAGTTCAGCCCAACTCCACTGGCGCGGCTGACCCAACCTCTGCGACTTCCATTTCTCCCAGTTTCCTGAGACTCGCATCAGAACTTCGCGCCAGTGCTGGCAAACCGCGATTCCAATCGCCTATGACAAAACTATAAAATCTTCCAACAGTCAGGTTGGCCGTCGCATCCTCCGGCGTTTTCTTAAGCTTATCGAGCGCCGCCCTCGCAGCCGGCCAATCGCGCTTGATATTAGCTGATAGCGCAGCTTTCGCCTTGAGTTCGCCTGTCAAAATTGAGTCTTGTGCGGCCATGGCAAAACGCCCGGCCAGCGTGAGAATTGACTGCAACGAGTCGTAATGTTCAGAGCGAATCGCTTCGTCAAAAAGCTTGAGCGTCCATCCGTAAAAAGCCTTGGCCTGCTCTTTCGTCTGAACCGCCGACCCGCCTTTGCTCAAGAGCGCTATCTTCTCCGCAGGCGCATCAATCTGGTAACTTGCCCCTATCGTCTCGACAGCCTGCATCGCCGTCTCGGCATCGCCTGACGCTATTGCGAGATCGCGCGCCTCGCGCAACTGCACGTACTTCGCCGTGGAATCGTCTTTCGTATCAGCGGCAAGCTGAATCAACTTCTTCGCCAAAGCGAGCTTTTCTTCCGGCTTGGTCTTGAGGTAATCCTCCTTGAACAGTTCTTTGATTTTCTTTTCGACAACCTTCTGCTTATCGACCTCTGGCACTGCCTCCCGACCCGTCGCGTCCGTCGGCGCTTTAACTTCCAATTGGACGGGCGGAAGATTCTTGGCCGGGCTCGCCTGCGCCTGGGTCAATTCCTTCAAACTCCGCTCCTGCGCCTTCAGGCTGACATCCGTTCCCTTGAACCTGTCCGCCACCTCAAAGTACCGCACCGCAACCAGCAGATGCTCATCCGGGTTGGCCTTGGCGAACGCCTCCGTGCAGTTGAGGCACTCCTGCGCGTCGCGCATGTCAACCTTTTTGCTCTCAACCGCGTTCAGCTTCTCCGCGACAGCGGCCTCGCCCTGCGCCAAAAAGGCATCCATATCCTGCATGGTCATCTTCTTCTTGCACCAATACAGATACGAATTCACCTCGACAACCTGCTCCTCTTTCCCCTGCGCTTCAAAGAGCGCCGCCGCCTTGGCAAAGTTTCGTGCCGCGTCCACAATCGCGCGCGGATTGGTCTGCGATTCTTTCAGGGACGCAATCCCCTGCTTGCGGTAATCGGCCGCGTCCTGAGCGGCGGCGAGGGTGGCGGCAAGCGCCAGGACGATGAAGGCGATGATAGATTTTATTTTCATTGAGTTACCTCGTTTAGCGGCCAAAAAATGACGCCGGAAAGCAGGAGTATAATGCAGGTTTTGAAAAATTAAATGACGGACGGCCAATGCTCGCGATGTTGCGCGAGGCGTTGACTTATCGACAATATCGATGTACGCTGGAATTGGTCGAAAGGGGATCGTTATGTCCCATCGAGAGTCAGTCCTCCAGAACGCGCTTGAATTGAGCCAGAGTGACCGTGTCTATGTCGCGCATGCGCTGCTTGATAGCGTCGACGAGTCGAACGCCGACATGACGGAAGAGGAAATTCAGGAAATTTTGCGGCGTGACGAGGAATTAAAAAAGAATCCCGAGATCGGCATACCGTGGGAGCAGATCAAAGCTGATATCCAGGCTCGCAGGAAATGAGGGGCCGTAAGATTTCACCCCGCCGCTCGCAAGGAAATGGACGAGGCGGAGATCTGGTATGAGTCGCAGGCCATCGGATTGGGCGCCAAATTCGTCGCAGAAGTCGATGAACATCTCCGCAAGATAGATCAATCCCCCAATTCATTCTCGATTTTGCGTGGAAACATCCGGCAAGCACGTCTCAATCTGTTTAGCAAGTATTCAATCATGTATCGAATCCTTCCTGACAATACGCTGTTCGTGCATTCCGTGTTTCATGCAAGCCGTAATCCGAAGATTTGGAAGACGCGCAAATAAACGCGCTCAAACTCTTCCAAGCATAATTCCATTCCTTCGTCTATATTCCATGCTGCCATTAGACCGCAACTCAGGAGACCGCCCGTGCCCGCAAAACTGATCGCGCTATTTCTCGCCATCGCCTTCTTTGCCACAAACCTCCACGCTGAAGACTTCGCCAAGCCCGCCGCAACAGAGCCCGCCGTCCCCGCCGATGTCGCCGCCGCGATGAACGCTCTGCCGCCGCAAGCCAAGCCGCAGATCATGCGCCGCGCACGCAACGGCGCGATCTGCGCGCGCCTGCCCAACGGCTGCGAAATCATCGTCATGGAGAAGCACAACGCGCCGGTCTCGGCCGTGCAGGCGTGGGTGCGCACCGGCGCGATCGACGAAGGCCAATGGATGGGCGCGGGCCTTAGCCACTTCTGCGAGCACATGCTCTTCAAGGGAACGAACAAGCGCCCCACGGGCAAACTCGACCAGGAAATTCGCGGCGCGGGCGGCGACGACAACGCCTACACGACCTCCGAACGCACCGTCTACCACATCACCAGCCAGTCCGACGGCTTCGACGTTTCTTTCAACGCGCTGGCCGACATGGTCATGGATTCGACCTTCCCGCCGGAGGAAACCGTCAAGGAGCACGCCGTCGTCTACAAGGAAATTGAGCGCTACCTCGACAGCCCCGACGCGGTGCTTTGGGAAGCCTTCGAACAACTCATTTACCAGACGCACCCCTACCGCGTGCCGGTGCTTGGCTATGCCGACCGCTTCCAGCGCGTGACGCGTGACGAGGTATTCGCCTACTACCAGCAGCGCTACTCGCCGCAGATGTGCGCGTTCATTGCTGTCGGCGACTTGGACGCAAAGACGATCATGCCGAAGATGGCCGCGACGCTTGGCGCGTGGGTGCGCAAGAGCGTCCCACCGAGCGCGATCCCCGAAGAGCAGGAACAGCTCACGCCGCGGTACATGGAAATGTCACATCCGCTCTGTCAGGTGCCCAAACTCGTCATCGGCTTCCCCGCCATTCCCCAGCGTCACCCCGACCTTTATGCGCTGGATATTCTCGCCAGCATCCTCGGCGACGGACGCTCCAGCCGGCTGTATCAGGAAGTGAAGGACAAGCAGGAACTGGCGCTGGAGGTTTCCGCATTCGACAACACGCCGCTCTATCTTGGCTACTTCGGCGTGAATGCCACGCTGGAAGCCGACAAAATCGACGCCGCGCGCGCCGCGATCTGGAAGGTGCTCGAAGAAGCGCGCACCAAAAAGCCCACGGACGACGAACTCGCCCGCGCCAAACGCAAAGTCCAGACGCAGCGCGTCTTCGCGCAGATGACCGCCGAGGGTCTGGCCGGAGCGCTGGGCGCAGACTGGTTCGTCACCGCCGATCTGGATTTTTCCGACGAATATGTGCAGAAAATGCAGGAAGTCACCGCCGACGACGTGCTGCGCGTTGCCAACAAATATTTCATTCCGGAAAAAATGAACACCGCGGTGCTCCTGCCCGCCGACGTCGCCGAGAAGCGGCGAGCGGGCGCGGCGGAGAAGAAGGAAGCCGATCTCGGTGCGCTTCAAAACGAACTGAAACAGTTGCAAGCCGACGGCGAAGTTGCCAAGGCGAGCCTGATTCCCGACAAGGCCGTCTTCGAAGTCACCTTGAAGAAATCCGGCCTGCGGCTCGTCGTGCGCGAAGACCACTCGCTGCCGGCGGTGAACATCGCCGTCGCCGCGCTGGGCGGTACGCGCTGGGAGCCGCCGGAACTGGCCGGCGCAGGCAACCTTCTCTCCGAGATGCTCGACCGCGGCACGGCCACGCGTGACAAACTGAAGATGGCCCAGGAGTCCGAAAACCTCGGCGCGACGCTTTCCACCTTCAGCGGGCGTAATTCATTCGGCGTCCAGATCAGCGGCCTCAAGCAGGACGCGCCCAAGTTGATGGAACTGGCCGCCGATTGCATGCTCCATCCGAGTTTCCCAAAGGACGAACTCGAGAAACTGCGCACCGATACGCTCCAGGCCATCGCGGAAGAAGACGAGTCGGTCGAGACGATCATCTCCAAGCAACTCCGCCCCCTCGTATATGGAAGTCATCCCTACGCGCGCCAGACATTGGGCACGGCAGAGACAGTCAAGAAGGTAACGCTCGACGACCTGAAGAAGCTGCATCAGACGTGGCTGCATCCGGAAAACCTCGCGATCGGCTTCACCGGCGATCTTTCGGCGCTCGAAGCCGTCAAGCTTTCGCTCGGTTACCTGGGCGACATGCAGCCCGGCACATCGCCCCGGCCGGCGGTTGTCGCGATTCCGGAACTGACAGGTGGCTTAAGCGCTGATCAGCAGAAGCCCGGCCTGACCGGCGCAGTGCTCGCGCTTTCGTTCCGCGGCGTAAACTTGAAAAGCTCCGACCGCGAGACGCTCGACCTGATCGCCGCGCTCTTCTCCGGCTTGGGCGGCCGCTTGCAGGTCGCCGTTCGCGAAAACCTCGGCCTGGCCTACAGCGTCGGCGTGAACAACGACTCGCAACTCGACGGCGGCGCCATCACGTTCTTCGTCCAGACCGATGCCAAGTCGCTCGACAAATCGCTGGAGATTATCTGGGCCGAGGCGAAAAAACTGCGCGACGAGCCTGTGCCCGGGAACGAACTGGAAACAGTCAAAAACTACCTTGTCGGCACCGAGGCCATCGAATTGCAGAACCAGTCCGACCTCGCCCAGCGCCTCGCCTTGTCGCAACTTTACGAAGAAGGCGCCGCCAACGTCTTCGCGCGCAAAGCGCGGCTGGAAAAAGTAAACTCGGAAATGGTAAAGGCCGCCGCGCTGAAGTATCTCGACACAGAGAAGTGGGCGAAGGCGATTTTGAAGCCGAAGTGAACGACATCTGTCCGTTGTTAGTAGTCCGTGGTCAGTTGACTCGAGCCTCGCGACTGCCGGTGACGCGCAACTGACAACGAACAACTGACCACTGACAATGACACTATGAACAAACCCCTTCTCTACATCATCCTCTTCGTCCTCTTCATCTTCGGCGCCGGCCTGATCGTCATCGGATCCTCATCGCGCGACAGTCGCAAGTTGCAATACCTCGAGATGACCCATCGTGTCACAGCAGGCCATGGTACAGAGAGCGATTTTAGGACACTCTCGGAAATGCTGGGGCCGGAAGCCGACGCGCAGACGGTGCGCGCGCTTTTCGGCTTGCCGGACACGCGCACGACTGAAATCACACTGCAAGAAAGCCCGGCCAAAACTCGGAAAGGCAATTTTTGGGTTTACATCATTTCCAATGACAATACGAGCACGGCGCCAGGCGCGACGCCAAAAGATGTAACGGCGTTTGTAGTTGAGTTCGACAAGAAGGGCAGCGCGAAAGGCGAATTCACGCGCATCGCAAATCCAACACCGACCACCGATCACTAACCACCAACCACTCGGTCTACTGCCCAATCCGCTTCAGCGTATCCTCCGCCTCCGCCGCGATCTCCTTGTCCGTGCTCTTGGCGAGCTCCTGCAGCTTCGGCACGGCCGGCTTGCCTTTTTCGCGCGCCATCGCCAGCGCGTCGATCGCCTCTATCACCTGCGTTTTGTTTTGCGAATTGAGCATGCCAATCCAGTACGAAATCGAACGTCCGCCCACGAATCCTTCCGCAAATTCGCCATTGCTTGTTGGCGCGGGCGCGGCGGCAGCCGGCGCTTGCGCGCGCGGAGCGGACGTGAGCGGTGCTACCGGTGCGATGGCTGCGGCTTCTGGCGTGCTGCCCAGCGCCTGAAGTCCGGCCATCTTCGGCTTCTCGGGCACAGGCGGTGTTTCGGGCGCTTTGGTTTCGGCCGCAACGACGACACGCGGCTTGGGCGGTTCAGACTTCGGCTGCGCGACAGGCGGCGGCGAGCCGCATCCGGAGAGCAGGACGACCGCCAACAGGAAAAGACCATCGCGAAACTTCATCGATCAGCCCTCCTCTTTCTTGTCTGCCGCTAAGACCGCATTATTTCCTGAATAAACCGAGTGAAGAAAAAGTGCTTGGTGCTTCGCCGGCTGATTATAGGATGAAGCAAGGCGGGCACAAACGAAAAGTTGGCGGCACAAGTCCAGGGTGTTGTATGGCAGGACCAAAGAAAGATTCGGATTCAGGCGGCACCAGCACGGTCATCATGCCGGCCGTTTCGCCTCCAGAGGCGAAGATCGCGCCGCTGTATCACGTGATCCTTCACGACGACGATACGCACACCTACGAATACGTCATCGCCATGCTTGTGCAACTCTTTGGCAAGACGCATAAACGCGCGTTTCTGCACGCCCGGGAAGTTGACACAACAGGCGTCACGATTGTTGATACGACGACTCTCGAACGCGCCGAACTAAAGGCCGACCAGATCCGTGCCTTTGGCCGCGACCCGCGCCTGGTCAACTCCATCGGCGGCATGAGCGCGTCGATCGAGCCGGCGGAATGAAACTTGCCTTGATATCATGATCAAAATCGACGCCGACACCTTCTTCCGCGCCCTGACCGCCACCGGCTACAAAGTGCTGGCTTACCATCTGAACCTCGATACCGGCGAAATCACGTCGCGCACGCTGCGCCCCGACGAAACGCCGCCCGCGCCGCTCGGCCCGAGCGTCAAGCCGCTGCCGAAACTCGGCGGCGACCTGACGCCGAAGAAAGATTCGTTGCCTTTCGGCCCCACGCCCGTCTCAGGTGAACCGAAGAAAAAACTCTTCGCCGACGATGACGGGCCGAAGAAGCCCAACTTCCAGGAAGGCTTCTGGAAGCGGGAAGAAAAAAAGAAGACCGGACTCTTTGCTGAAGAATTCAAACGCGAGAGCGGCAGCCGCAAGCTGGCTGAGATTTTTAGCGATGCAAAGCCGGTCCAGAAACCTGACCCATTTGCCAAACCGACAGGACAGAGAAACGGGGAGACAGGGAGACGGAGTGAAGTCATTGATCGCCAAGTCTCCCCGTCTCCGGTTCTCCCCGTCTCCCCGTCAATCAGTACCGAGCGCGCCCCTCGCATTCCCGCCGCGACCGACTCCCAGCAACTGGACTGGATGCGCGCCTACGCCAAAGACTGCGGCGACCCCGAAATCCGCGAACTGCTCCTCAAGGCGCTCAGTTCTCCGAAGCCGGTTCCTGCGTTCGAGCGTGTCCTGCGCAATTACCAGCGCACAGGGCAGCAGTGGGAACGTTACTACCGCAAACAGGCGCTGGCCTGCGGTGAAGCGTGGCTCTCCGACTTCGGGATAGCTTGGGAATTGGTCGAAAGTTCAGATCAGCGGGCGTGAGGATCGTCACCCCTCTCCCCTGTGGGGAGAGGGCCGACGTGAGCGGAGCGAACGCGGGGTGAGGGGGTGCCGTGCGCGCTCTCGAAAGGATTGTCACATGGCAACAAAAATGCCTTATGTCAAACTCGGCGCGACGGGCCTCAGCGTCTCGCGTCTCTGCCTCGGCACAATGACCTATGGCTCGCGCAAATGGCGCGACTGGGTGCTTGATGAAAAGGAAGCGCGTCCGTTTTTCGAGAGGGCGCTCGCCGCGGGCATCAACTTCTTCGACACGGCCGATATGTATTCAAACGGCGCAAGCGAAGAGGTTGTCGGCCGCGCCATAAAGGACCTCGTGCCCGACCGCGAAGATGTCGTCATCGCCACGAAATGCTTCAACGGCACGATGGACCGCAAAGTCAACCGCTGGGGCCTCTCACGCAAGCACATCATGGACGCCTGTGAGCGCTCCCTGCGCCGGCTGGGCGTGGACTACATCGACCTGTATCAAATCCACCGCCTCGACACGACCACGCCGATCCCGGAGATGCTCGAAGCGCTTCACGATCTGGTGAAAGCCGGCAAAGTGCGCTACATCGGCGCGTCGTCGATGTATGCGTGGCAATTCGCCAAATGCCTTTACATAGCCGATCAGCGCGGCCTGACGCGTTTCGTCTCGATGCAGAACCATTACAACCTGGTCTACCGCGAGGAAGAGCGCGAGATGCTCCCGCTCTGCCGCGAGGAAGGTATCGGTTGCATCCCCTGGAGCCCGCTGGCCCGCGGCTTCCTCGCCGGAAACCGCCACCGCGAAGGCGGCGGCGAAACCACCCGCGCAAAGTCGGATGATTTTGCAAAACAGATGTATTTCCGCCCCGACGATTTCGCCGTCGCGGAACGCAACCTCCAGATTTCAAAGAAGCTCGGCGTTAAGCCGATGCAGACCGCGCTCGCGTGGATACTCGCAAACCCAGCAGTCACATCGCCCATCATCGGCGCGAGCAAACTGGAACATCTCGATGACGCGCTGGGCGCGCTCGACGTCAAATTGTCGCCCGAAGACAAGAAAGCACTCGAAGAGCCCTATCTGCCGCATCCGGTGCTTGGCTTCGCGTGATGCCGATCGCCTCGCCACAGAGTTCACAGAGGGCACAGAGTAGAAATGCAATGAAGTAAACTCTGTGACCTCTGTGAACTCTGTGGCAAATGAGTAAATCAGCGCTACTTTTTCTGCCAGGTCTGCACGACTTCCTTGATCGTCCCATCCGCATTGAAATAAAGTTTGTCCACGCACACCGACCTCAAATTCCCGTGCCCCGAGATCGAACAGTTGTGATAGAAAAGATACCACTGTCCTTTGAATTCCACGATTGATCCGTGGCTGGTGTCGCAATCCGTCGGCCCCAGAACAATTCCCCGGTTCGTCCAGGGTCCCAGCGGCGTGTTGCTCGTCGCGTACTTCATCCGGTTGCGCTGAGGCTGGCCTTTTTCGTGGTGGTTGTCGGCGTACATCAGGTAATACGTTCCATTCCGTTTGAAGAGCCACGGACCTTCGTGGTAGTCGTCGAGTTCGGCTGACACGTCGCGCATCTCGCCATCTACTTCCACCATGTTCTCTTTGAGTTTCCCAACGAAACATTTCGCGCCGCCGCCGTAGGCCATGTAAGCCTGACCGTCGTCATCGACGAAGACGGCCGGATCGATCAGCGCGAATCCGCCCAATCCGGGAATGAACCCTTGCGATTTGAAACCGCTGTCCGGCTTTTTGCTCGTGGCGACGCCGATTTTCCAGGTCGCGTTCCAATCTGTCCCGCTGGGATGCGGGAAGTAAAAGTAATAGGTGCCATTCTTGAAGGCGCAATCGGGCGCCCACATGAAGCCGCCTTCCGGGCGTCCCCATTCGACATCCTCCGACGAAAGAATTTCCCCGTGGTCTTGCCACGTGACGATGTCGTCGGTCGAAAAGACATGGTACTTGTCCATCAAATCGCACCCTCGCGGCGGATCGATGTCATGCGAAGGGTACAGATACAGCCGGCCGTCCTGCCAGACGTGGGCCGACGGATCGGCGGCGTACATGTGCGTGATGATGGGGTTGGGCATTGAAGTTCCACTCGCTGATTGATGGGTCCGTTTGCTGTGCCGGCGGGAAATTTACAACAATTCCGCTGCGTCCGACAGCAAAAAGGCACACGAGATTATTTTGAATGACCTGATGGGCCGTCGTGCGGTTAAGCGGATAAAAGAGGGAGATGCGACGATGGCTAATGGGTTTCGCGCGGTTTTGCTTTGGAGTTTGATGATTGCTTTGGGTGCCGAGTCGGCCGAAAGTCCTCTGGCTTCAGTGTCACTTGCTGGCTCTTCCTTCATTCACGAAACCTTTTCGACGGCTCCGGTCGATTGGCGGGTCGCCGGCAATGCTCTTGCCGAAGTAACCAACCGCTGGCAGTGCGACCCGCGCTGGACGTTTGTCTCACTGGAGAACGACCTCAGGAAAAAGGACCGGGGCGCCGCGGCGGCGCTGTGGTCCAAACGTCTATATCCAAGCAACGTTGCCATCAACGCTTTTGTTTGCGAGAAAATGGAACAAAGGTGCGACGGGCCATACAAGTACGCCCGGGACATCAACGTCACCATCTGTTCAGACGGTTCCGACCTGACGAAGGGCTACACATTCATGTTCGGCGGCAGGAATAACACCGGCACGATGATCCTGCGCAACGGCGTCGAAGTCGCCCGCAGCACCGCGAAAATCCCAACCGACATGAGCATTCACCACGACTGGTTTTCAATTCGAGTCGAAAAACTCGGCAAGCGCGTTTCGTTCAGCGTAATTCGATATCACGAAGGTCGGGCCGATAACAAGAAAATCGAATTGGCCTACGACGATGCCGAGCCGTTAAACGGCGACCACGTCGCGCTCTGGACGTACGACAACGCCGTCATGTTGAGCCGCATCGACATTTCAGGCAAGGGTGGGACGGCTCTTGACGACCCCGACTGGCAGCCCGGACCGCTGAAAAACATCTACGATAAAGAGAAATAGCGGCGTTTATTGCTCTTCACATGTGCGTTCCCACACTTATTTCACAAATCTCCAAGTTGCCACGCGGGAAGAGCCGAAATACTCTATACGCAGGGGACTGTTTTGCCGATGGCCGAAGATCCGAATAAACTCGATGAATTCGTCATCGAATCGCTGATTGGCGAAGGCGGCATGGGCAAGGTCTACCGTGCCCGCCAGACCATGCTCGACCGCTGGGTTGCGCTCAAGGTCTTGTCGAACGCCAAGGCCAGCCATGGCTTCATTGAACGCTTCTACCGCGAAGCGCGCTCGGCCGCACGGCTGGTCCATCCCAACATCATCCAGGTTTACACGGTCGGCCAGTTCCAGGGCGTGCCGTACTTCACGATGGAGTACGTTGAAGGCGAAGACCTTCACACGATCCTGACGACCAAGGAAGAGCCGCTCTCGACGGACGAGGTCATCGAGGTCATTCGCGCGGTCGTGAAGGCGCTGGCGCTGGCCGGCGAGCATGGCATTGTCCACCGCGACATCAAGCCCGCCAACATCATGATCAGCAGCAAGGGCGTGGTGAAGGTCATGGACTTCGGCCTGGCCAAGGAAGTGGATAATCGCCTCACCAAGTCCGGCGTACTGGTCGGCACGCCTGCGTACATGTCGCCGGAGCAGGGCGGGGGACAGGAAGTTGATTTCCGCTCGGACCTCTACTCGCTCGGCTGCCTCTTTTATGAAATGGCCACCGGCCATCCGCCGTTCTCCGCCGACAACGTTGCCGGCCTGATTTACAAGCATTCCTACGAGGAAGTCCCGACGCTTAAGTCTCAAGGCATCGAGATTCATCCGGAGCTTGAAGCAATCTGCCTGAAGATGCTGGCCAAAAAGCCGGAGGAACGTTTCCAGTCGGCCGACGAAGTCCTGCAACTGCTGGCCAATATTCCATGCAATGCAATGGCCGCGGAGCTTTCACTGGGGCGCCGCGCGGGCAAGCGCCACAAGGCAATGAAACTTCAGCCGGCCATTGGAGCCAAGCCGCAGCCAAGTGAAACGGTGCTGGGCCTGACGGCGCCCAGGCCGCTGGCTCCAAAACCGCCGTCGAAGCAAATACCCAAAGGCCCCTCGACAGCTTCGGAACCACCGCCGCCGGGCGCGGCTCCCGAAATGCCGCTTCCGACAACCCAGGCTCCGCCGCCGGACAAGCAGGTCCTTCCCCTGCCACCGTCGCCAGTTCAGGCGGCGCCGGCGGCCAAAGCTCCGGTTGCGGCGCCAAAGCCCGCAGGGCCTCCCCGCGCCACACCGTCCCCCCTTGCCAAACCGCCCGAGTCAGGCTTGAGCCGGCTCCAGCGCATTGATGATCGTTTCAAGAAACTTCCGGATGGGCGCTGGACTTACAATGAAGAGATAGGCCATTGCCAGGTCGCGGAGGGCCTTGCAGACGAGGTGCGCACCGCTTCGATACCAACCGACAGGGAAGCCGGCTTGGGCGATTGCCTGATCTGCAGGAACTGGAACAAGCGTGTCGGCTGCGCCCTTGCCTATGCGCAGGACCTTCCGCGGCTGAACCGCTACACGGGGCTGAAGTTGGCGGTCGAAACCGCCCTCGCGTGGTCCGGCGCGGGGCGCTCCGACAAGGCCATTGAAGTCCTTGATGAGTACCTCAAGCACCACCCCGACGAGGCGGACGCGTATCGCGAATTGGCGCGCGTTTACGACCGGCCGGATTACGTGGGGGCGGGCAAGCGCCGCGCGGTGGTGCTCTATTCGCGCTTTGTGGAACTGGCGCGCGAGAGCAACGCCTTCTCATCGATTGAGATCCAGCGCGCGGAGGACCGCGCCCGCGCGCTGCGGCACACCGCCGCAGCGAAGGACGCGCCTGCTGGCCTGGGCCCGCACGTTTTGCGCTTTGATTGCTTCTACAAGGGCGGCACGACCACGTTCTGCCATGGGGCGATGGGTAAAGAGAAGCTCCTGCTGATCAGCGCCGGCGAGATGGACCCGGAGACCGGCTTGCTGGGCGTCAACGCGGACGGTTCGAGCGTCCTATCCACGGGGCTGCTGAAGCGCTTCACCTTGAAGACACCGGCGCCGGATGAACCGGCGCGCGTTAAGAAGGAACTGGCGCGCCTGGCCGCGCTTCCGTATGAGAGCCTGAAGCTCGAGGGGGCGCGCGCCCTGGATTTGGACTGCGCGCAAATCAACGGAGTGGAAATGGGCGAGAACGCCGAAGTCAAAACGCGCCGCATGACCATCAAGGCGGAAAAGCCGGTGGTGTTGCTTTTCACCGAGCCGTCGTCGTATCAGGCGGATCAGTGTTGGTGCCTGTTGCGGCGAATGACCGGATGTGATTGACGCATCTCCGCGTCAAGAATTATAGAAGGGTCTCATGCGCATAGTCGTCACCGGCGCCGCCGGCTTTCTTGGCTCCCACCTCGTCGATCTGCTCCTCGGCCAGGGGCACGAAGTCATCGGCGTGGACAGTCTCATCACGGGCGACACGGCGAATCTCAAGCACCTCGAGTCGCACCGTGCGTTTCGTTTTGTAAAGGCCGACGTCACTGAATACATCCACGTCAACGGCCCGGTTGAGCGCGTTTATCACTTCGCCTCGCCTGCAAGCCCCTACGATTTCCCGCGCGTTCCGGTTCACATTTTGAAAGTCGGCGCGCTGGGGACGCTTAATGCGCTGGGTCTGACGAAAGCCAAGGGCGCGCGGATGCTGTTGGCTTCCACGAGCGAAATCTACGGCGACCCGCAGGTCCATCCGCAGCAGGAAGATTATTGGGGGCACGTCAACCCCATCGGCGAGCGTTCGATGTACGACGAGGCCAAGCGCTTCGCCGAGGCGCTGACGATGTCCTATCACCGCCAGAACCAGGTCGCGACGCGGATTGTGCGCATCTTCAACACCTACGGCCCGCGCATGCGCTTGAGCGACGGCCGCGTGCTTCCGAACTTCCTGCGCTCGGCCCTGCGCAACGAGCCTTTGACCATCTACGGCGACGGCAGCCAGACGCGCAGCTTCTGTTACGTGGACGATTTGCTCCGCGGCATCAACCTCCTGATGGAATCGACCGTCGATGAGCCGGTGAATATTGGCAACCCCGAAGAAGTGACGATTCTCGATTTCGCCAAAGAAATCATCGCGCTGACCGGATCGAAGAGCCAGATTACGCAGAAGCCGCTCCCCGCAGACGATCCCGTGCGCCGGCGCCCCGATATCACTCGCGCGCGCAAGGTGCTGGGCTGGGAGCCGCGCATCCAGCGCCGCGAGGGATTGCAGAAAACGATCGAAGATTTTCGAGCAAGATTGTAGAGGGATTATCCAGCCGCGGGGCATTGCGGCTATCCTTGCGCTCCCAAGACTATCCGCTAGTATGCCGCTCGTTCTTCAATCTTGGCGTGTCGATAATTTGGCAACGTGGGCAATTTCCGCTGCTTTCGGAGGAAAATAATGGTTGTCGCTCGCTTGGCTCGTCTCCTTTCAAGACACAAGATTCTGGGCGCATGTGTGCTGGCCGTCGCGGCACTCCTGCTTTTTAATGCGCCGTCTATCATCAAAGTTGCGCACGCTGAAGAGGCGCCGGCTCCGGCTGCTGGCGCCGCCGCGGCCGATACAGGTTTTCACTATTTTGAATTCATGCACTCTGCGAAGTACTCCGACGCTGAACGCGCGGCGCTCTTCGGCACGCTGGTCGTTGCTTTCGCCGGGCTGGCTTACGCGGCCATGCTGATGAAACAAGTCAATGCCGCCGACAAAGGCACGGCGAAGATGCAGGAGATTGCTGCGGCGGTGCGCGAAGGAGCCGACGCTTATCTAAAGCGCCAATTGACGACTGTCGCGATCCTGATCGGTGTCCTCGTGATCGTGCTCTACGTGACAAAGGCGATGGCTGTAAACGACTTTGGCGATCACTTCGCGATAGGACGTGCAGCCGCGTTCCTGATGGGCGCTACCTTCTCGGCGCTCGTCGGCTTTGTGGGCATGCGGCTGGCCACAACCGGGAACCTGCGCGTCGCGGCGGCGGCGCCAGTCGGCTTCGGCAAGGCGCTGATGCTCGGCTACCGCACGGGAACGATTACCGGGATGCTCACCGACGGACTGGGACTTCTCGGTGGCACGCTCATCTTCATGACTTACGGTGAACGGGCCTATGAAGCGCTCATCGGATTCGGCTTCGGCGGCACGTTGCTGGCGCTCTTCATGCGCGTCGGCGGCGGCATTTACACCAAGGCCGCGGACGTGGGCGCGGACCTCGTCGGCAAAGTTGAAAAGGACATTCCTGAAGACGATCCCCGCAACGCCGCGACCATCGCCGACAACGTCGGCGACAACGTCGGCGACTGCGCCGGCATGGCGGCGGATATCTTCGAGTCTTACGAAGTGACCATCGTCGCCGCGATGATCCTGGGTTACATCGCGTTCGGGCACAAGGGCGTCATCTTCCCCATCCTCGTGCGCGCCATCGGCGTCTTCGCCTCGATCATCTCGACCTATCTCGTGCGCGCGGGCGACAAGGGCAACGTAGCCGAAGCCATGAAGTCCATCAATTTTGGCTTCATCGTTGGATCGTTCCTGTCCGTGGTCGGTTTCATTGTTCTCGGAGCTTTTTACCTGCACAACCTCGACTATCACGGCCTTGATCCGCACATTCCCGGCTGGGCCAGCCTCGGCTCGACCTCGCTTGACATGCGTCCGGCGTATGCCTGTCTCATCGGCGTGATTCTCTGCGTGGCGCTGAACAAATGCACCGAAATCTTTACCGGAACGGAATACTCGGCTGTAAAGGGCTGCTACAAGAATTGCACGACCGGGCATGCCACCAATATCATCGAAGGCTTTGCCGTGGGATACGAATCGGCCGTCTGGACGGCCTTGATTCTCTGCACAGCCATCGCCGGCTCGGTGCTGATCTACAGCGGCACCGTCAGCCCGATCTGGATCGCGTACGGCGTGGCCATGTGCGGCATCGGCATGCTGACGCTGACCGGCAATACCATCTCGATGGACGTCTTCGGGCCGGTCGCGGACAACGCCAACGGCATCGGCGAAATGGGTTACGACCGCAAGGCGATGGGCGAGGAGAAGTACAAAGAGGCGCGCCAGATTCTCTCCGACCTCGACGCCGTCGGCAACACGACCAAGGCCGTGACGAAGGGTGTGGCCATCGGTTCTGCGGTCATCGCCGCCGTCTCGCTCTTCGCCAGCTTCATCACGGTGATCGGCTCCGGCGGGGCCGGCGAAGAGAAGCCGCTGCCGCTTTCGCTATTCAACCACGTCGCCGAGATGCTCACGATCTCGAATCCCCGTATCCTCGTCGGCATGCTGATCGGCGGCTCTGTGCCGCTGCTCTTCTCGTCGATGACCATCCGCGCCGTGGGTCGCGCGGCGTACCTGATTGTCAACGAATGCCGCATCCAGTTCCGCGACAAGGAAATCTGGGCGGGCACCAAGAAACCCGACTACGGCCGCGTGGTGCGCATCTGCACAGAATCGGCGCAGAAAGAACTGGTCGGTCCGGCATTCCTGGCGGTCTTCTCGCCGGTGCTGGTCGGCTTCCTCCTTGGCCCGCTGGCGCTGGCAGGGTTCCTCGCCGGCTCAATCGTTGTTGGCCAGTTGCTCGCCTCATTCATGTGCAACGCCGGCGGCGCGTGGGATAACGCGAAGAAGATGGTTGAAGACGAGCCGCGCGACCTGGAAGCCAACACGGGCAAGGGCAGCGAAAAGCACAAGGCGTCCGTCACAGGGGACACCGTTGGCGACCCGTTGAAGGACACCGCTGGCCCGGCTATCAACCCGCTGCTGAAGGTGATGAACATGGTGGCGATCCTGACGGTGCCGATGATGGTGGTCTTCGACGACAAAGTAGTCGAGCGCGTGAAGGCAGGCGCGGAAGCGGCAAAGTACGAACTCCCCAAGAACTTCGGCGAGAACCCGAACTCGATGGTCATGTATGGTGCCATCATCATCTCGCTTGTGGCACTGGGTTGGGCGATCTGGCAGTCCAAGCGCGAGGCGCAGATGGGCGGGGGAGAGTAACCTCGCCAATAACCAGGCGGCTTAATGGCGGCAGAATCCCCCAACGAAGTATCAACGCCTTCCCAACCACCCCGACGCGGCAGGTTCATCGCCGCGTTTGCGATTGCCGCTGCCGCCGATCTGATTCAAATCGTTCTGGCACCGCTCTTCTTCGAGGGTGCAATTTCCCCGCTGGATGATGTTCTGGACGTCTCCGTCGCCGCCGCGTTGACGGCGTTGCTCGGTTGGCACTGGGCTTTCCTGCCGTCGCTAGTTGCCGAGCTTGTTCCCGGACTGGATATGGTCCCGTTCTGGACGCTTGCGGTCATCTGGGCGGCGCGCGGAAAAAAACACCCGGACGAAACGCTTAAGGACGTTACGCCCGGACGCGGAAAATAAGGCGGGCCGGGTAAACCGGCCCGCTTTTACATCAGCTACTTACCAGCGGTGATGATATCGGTAGTGGCGATACGGGTACGAATAATAGCGTGGATAGGTGTAGTAATAGCCGGAATCATAGTAGTACGGGTAATCGTAATAATAGACAGTCGTCGGATAATCGTAGTAATAATACGGCGTAGAGTACGAGTAATAGCGCGGACTGTAGTACCGCGTGTGATAGTACGGACGGCTCCCGAAGCGGCCGCTGACGTAAAAGTCCGCTGCGTGGGCGCCGACACCCAATGTGGCGGCCAGGACGATGGCCGCGAGCCCAAGCTTAAACATGACTGTCCTCCTTACAAAGGCCCTCCGCTTCTATAAATATGGACACGCAATCAGCGGGCTTATTCGAGAGAAATTCTGCTTGTTACGTAGGCGTATTAAAATATTTTCGCCAAAGAGGTGCAAAAATCCTGCTAAATCACGCGGTCGTTGCCGCCATCGATGGGTACCTGGGCGCCGGTCGTCTTTGCGAAGAGCGGGCTGCACATCTCGGCGGCCAGCGCAGCGACATCGGCGCTATGGACTTCTGTCCTCAAAATATTGTTGGTTCGATACTGCTCGACGCTCATCCCGTAATGCGCCGCGCGCTGAGCCAGCACTTCCGTCGTCCAAATCGCGGTATCGAAGACCATGTTCGGATGGATGACATTGACGCGGATGTTGACCGCGCCCCATTCCAGTGCCGCCACGCGCGCAAGTTGCGTCAGCGCGGCCTTCGACGCGGAATACGCCGCCACACCCGGTCCTGGCGCTGGGACATTCTTCGAGCCAATCACAACAACCCGCCCGCCGCGCGGCGATAGTTTCAGCAGCGGGTACGCCGCGCGCATGAGCGAGAAGTTTGCGTCGAGATTGACGCGCATGATCTTCTGCCAATCTTCGAGCTTCAGCGTTTCGATACGCGCGCCCGGCGGGAAGATGCCGGCGTTTAGGATGAGCATGTCGAGGCCGCCGTACTTTCTTGCGGTGCTTTCGAGCGCGCGCTCAACGGCGGCTTCATCCGTGATGTCACAGACCAACTCAAGCTGGTCAGGACGCTTTGTACTTTTCTCCTGCGCTTTCAAGTCCAGGCCGGTCACCGCTGCGCCACGAGCCAACAGCGCCTCGGCGCACGCTTTACCGATTCCCGACGCCGCGCCGGTTACGAGAGCGACTTCGCCGTCGAATGGTTTGGGCTTGATGTGGCTGAGCTTGGCCTGTTCCAACTCCCAATATTCGATCTCAAAAAGATCGGAAGCCGGCAGCGCGCGATAACCGCCCAGCGCCGTCCCGCGCAGGATGATCTCGATCGTGTGCCGGTAAATCTCTTCGACGATGGCCGCGTCTCGCGCCGTGCGGCCAATGGCGCAGAGGCCGAGTTCTTTGTCGAGGATGATGCGCGGGGCGGTGTCGAGCATTTTCAGCGCGCGTCCCCGTGTGTTCTCAGAAAAATAATTCTTGTAGTCGGCGCAATACGATTTCACATCTCGCCCGACCAGTGGCAGTCGCTTCGTGCGCATGACGTGGTCGGGCGTAGCGGGACCTTGCAGGGCAATATCCTTCACATCTTTGCGACGCGCAAAAATCAGGGCTTGCGCATCGTCGTGCACGGAAAAAACGACGGGGAAACCGGCCGCATCCGAAACTTCTTTGCGCAGCGCGGCGATTTCCGAGCCGCGACCGTTAGGGAGCGGTTGCTCGCCCGCTTGCTGACGCGCGCGGCTCTGATTGTTGACATTCCACGCGTCATGCTTCGCCAAATATTCTTCGGCGTGCGTGACCAGTTCAATCATGCGCTCGTACGCCTCACGCGCCGTCTCGCCAAACGAGAAGACGCCGTGATGCATCAGGATCATGCCGATCGTGCGCGGCGTGCGCTGCTCTGCAAATGCGCGGGCGCAGAACTTCGAGAGTTCAAACCCCGGCATCACGTAAGGAATGTGAACGACAGAATCGCCGTAGACTTCTTTCACACGCTCCGCGCCGTTCACAGTGTTGCACACCGCGATGAACGCATCGGCGTGCGTGTGATCTACGAACTTGTACGGCAGGATCGCGTGCAGGATGGACTCGACGGACGGATTTGGCGCAGCCGGGTTGGTCAGCGCGCAGCGCAATTCCGCCGCCATGCGCGTGTCGGAAAGTTGCTCAAGTTCCGCGAGTCGCAGGACGTACTTGAGACGCAGCGGTGCGAATCCCGATGCCTCGATGTTCCCGAGATCGCCGCCGCTGCCTTTGACATAGAGAATCTCTTCCTCTTCGCCAAAGATGTTCTTCTCGCGGACCTTAACCGACGTGTTCCCGCCGCCGTGAAGCACTAGCGCGCGGTCGCATCCCAGAAGCCGCGAGGTGTAGACGCGCTGTCCCAAATCGCCGGGAAATTTTGCGGCGTCGCTGTCGTTCCAGAGGCTTTGCATCGTCAGTTACACCAGCACCTGCGCCTCGTAGCGCTCCAGCGCCTTGACCACTTCCTGCGCGGATTGAATTCGGTCCGCAGGCTTGCGCTGGAGCATGCGCGCGACAAGCTGGCAAATTTCCCGTGGAAGTTCAGGATCAATCTCCTCGAGCGCCGGCGCTTCCTCAAGGACGTGCTTCATGATGACCTCGATCGCCGTCTGGCCGTCGAAGGGCATTTTGCCGGTGAGCAACAGGTAAAATGTGACGCCCAGCGAATAAATATCTGCGCGCGAATCGGCCTTTTCGGGTTCGACAGCCAGCTCCGGCGCCAGGTACGCGGGCGTGCCGACCAGCAAGCCGGGCTTTTCGCGCATCGAAAGCTGGTCCGCCAGTATCGAGCGGCTGGGATCGTCGCCGTTCACCGGAATGCGCCGTTTGGCGAGGCCCATGTCGGCGATTTTGACCTGTTCGTCGGAGCCGAACATCAGGTTTTCAGGTTTGATGTCGCGGTGAACGATGTTCAGTCGCTCGGCCGCGGTCAAGCCGCGCGCAGCCTCAAGGATGATGTGCGCGGCCTCGCCCACCGGGAGCCTGCCGCCGTTTAAGGAAAGCCGTTCGGCCACAGTTCCGCCGGTCGCGTACTCCATAATGAGATAATGCTGGCCATCCTGCACACCGGCTTCGTAGATGCTGATGATGTTCGGATGACGCAGCCGCGCGGCGGTGCGGGCCTCGCGCAGGAACAGGTCCACGAACGAGCGGTCGTGCTTGCCTGATTCAACCGAAAGCAGTTTTACGGCAACGTCGATGTCCAGCACGCGGTGGCGAGCACGGTAGACGACTCCGAATGCGCCCGCGCCGAGCTTCTTGTCGAGCCGGCAGTTGCCGACGACTTGGCCGACATCGATCGGCCGCGGCGTCGCCGGCGCCTGCGGCGGGGTTTCGAGTTCCGTCACCATGATCGCGTGTTGCGGGATCGGCGTTCCGCTGATTTGCGAGGCCAGCGCATGGAGCGCGTTCAAGAATTCGTCCATCGCAATGAAGCGGTTCTCAGGCCGGGGCTCGAGCAATTTCAGAAGGAACTCGCGCAGCGCCGGGCGGAGCTCCGGATTTGCGTCGCGGGGATCGATCAGCTTGCCGCCAAGAATCGCCGCTCTCATTTCCTCTTCGTTTCGGCCTGCGAACGGCGTTTGTCCCGTGACGGCGTGGTAGAGCGTCGCGCCGAAACTCCACATGTCGGAACTGGGATCGACCGGCTGCTCGCGCAGTTCTTCCGGCGACCAGTACGGCGTGGTCAGTTTCGCAACCACGGCTTTGAGCTGCGGGGCGCTGTAGTTGCGCCGCAACAGCCCGATGTCGAGCTTCGGGTTCCCACAATTTTGCAGATGAATCATGTGCGGACAGATACTGCGGTGAACGAAGCCGCGCCGCCACATTTGGCACAGGCCCTCGGCGATCGGCGTGAGCAGCGCCAGCGCTTTGCCCTCGGAAACGGGCTTCTGACGGATGCGCTCGATGAGCGGCACGCCGCAGACATATTCCAGCACGGCGTACAGATAGCCCAGATGTTCGCCCATGTCGAAGACGCCCGCGATGTTTGGATGGCGGACCTGCCCCAGCCGGCGTGTTTCCTCGATGAAACGTTCGATGTCTTTTAGTTCGGCGCGCATTGATTGTTTGAGCACGCGCACGATGACCGGCATCCCCAAGCCGGTATGTCGCCCGAGAAAAGCCTCGCCCAGCGGCGATTCAAAAAGCCGCGACTCGATCTCGACGGAACTCATGCCCAGGCGCGGCTTGCCGCTGTACCAGGGGAGGGAAGAGAGGAACGCCGATTCAGTTTGCGCCGCAGGCGACGGCGACGACACAAGGTCCGGGTAGACCTGGCTTATGAATCCGGAGATTGAGACCTTCTCTGTTTCAACCTGTCCCATGATTAGCCTCCGCGCAGGGAAGACTCTACCGGAACTATCCCAAGAATCAACTTTTCCGCGCGGCGGATGACCGTCACGGCGGCTTTCGCGCCGATGGCATCTTCGGTCAGGTGGCGGTGCAAGTCATCGACGCCCGAGACGGGCGCGCCGTTGTACGCAACGACCAGGTCGCCTTCTTCCAGTTGCGTTGCCGCCGCGGGGCTGTTTGGCTCGACGGAAAGCACCAGCAGTCCAGACTGGCCACTCAAACCGTGCAGGCGCACCGCTCTTTGCGAGAGCGTGACTGTCTGCCCGCCGATGCCCAGCCACGCGCGGCGGATCTTTCCGTTCTTCATCAGCAGGCTCGCGACGTGCTTGGCCGTGTTGACGGGAATGGCGAAGCAGATGCCCTGCGCCGGCAGAATGACGGCGGTGTTGACACCGATAACTTCGCCGCGCGAGTTCAGCAGTGGGCCACCGGAGTTGCCCGGATTGAGCGCCGCGTCAGTCTGGATGATATTGTCCATCAGCCGCCCCGATTGGGAGCGCATCGAACGGCCCAGCGCGCTCACCACGCCGGCCGTCACCGTGCACTGGAATCCATACGGGTTGCCGATGGCGATGACGAGCTGGCCGGGGCGGAGCTGGCTGGAATCGCCGAGCGGCGCGGCGATAAGATTGTTTGCGTGCACACGAATGACCGCGAGGTCGGTCTCAGGATCGTCGCCGATGAGCACCGCTTGCAACCGGCGGCCGTCGTTGAGGCCGGCTTGGATGTCGATCGCGCCGTGGACGACATGGCTGTTGGTCAGAATGAAGCCGTCGGGCGTGAAGACAAATCCCGAGCCGCTGCCGTTGCGCTGGCCGCCCTGCTGGCGGCTGCGCTGCACGACTTCGATGTTGACCACTGACGGACTGATCGCCTCGGCCGCGCCGACAACGGCGGTCGAATAGGCATCGAGCAGCCGCCCGTCCGGTTGATTCGCCGGCGGCGGGATGCTCTCCGGAAGATGCCCGCCGCTTTCCGCGACGGGCGTGATGAATTGGCGCATGTCTCACTCCTTCTCTCTTCCTACGCTGCAAATCCGCCATCGATGGTCAGGCTCGCGCCGGTTACAAACCCGGCTTCCGGGCTGGCCAAATATGCCACCAACGCCGCGACTTCCTCGCCAGCTCCATAGCGCTGGATCGCCAACATCGGCACCAGCGTTTTGGAAAACTCGCTGTCGGCGGGATTCATGTCCGTGTCGATCGGCCCGGGCTGAACGTTGTTGACTGTGATATTCCTCGGGCCGAGGTCGCGCGCCAGGCCCTTGGTCAAACCCACCACTGCTGCCTTGGTCATGGCATAGGCAGACGCGCCGGTGAACGGCACGCGTTCGGCGACACAACTTCCAATATTGATGACTCGGCCTCCGCCTTTCATGTGTTTCGCGGCGGCTTGCGCAGCAACGAAGACGGCTCGTACATTAATTGCATAGAGCTGATCGAAGTCCGCCACTTTGAATTCGTCAAGCGGCCCCATCACACCGATGCCCGCATTATTGACGAGAATGTCGAGACCGCCCAACTCGGCCGCGGCACGGTTGACAGCGGCCGCTACCGCTTCCGGATCGGCGCTGTCCGCTTGAATCGCAATGGCTTTCACACCCATAGCCAGCGCCGCTTTAGCCGATTCACGCGCGCCGTCCGGTTTGCTGACATAAGTCAACGCGACATCCGCGCCTTCTCGTGCCAGCCGCTTGACTATCGCCGCCCCAATGCCGCGACTTCCCCCTGTGACCAACGCCTTCTTGCCTTTGAGTCTCAAATTCATGACCGAACCCTCCTGAAAGTTGGGCAATCCATTTTCCGATGTCTTCAATCAACGAAACTATTGTTACGCCATGTCGAAGAGCAAGACTTCGCTCGCTTCTCGCGCCTTCAATTCCAAGCGTTCCTCTTCCGTCATCGCCGCGCCGTCGCCGGCCTGAAGCGGCTTGCCGTTCAACTCAACCGCGCCGCGAACCACTTGCAGCCACGCTTTGCGGTCGGGGCGCAGCGTGTGTGTCAGTGTCGTTCCCGTCTCAACCCGCGCCGCGTAGACGTCGGCATCCTGGTTGATCTTCAAGGACCCGTCGCGAGCGTCACTGGACGCCAGCAGGGCCAATCTTCCGGCCAACTCCTCGGGCTTAAATGCGCGCTGGTCGTAACTGGGCTTGAGGTTTCGCCGAGCGGGCTTGATCCAGATTTGCAGCAGATGCACCGACTCGCTTTGCGAGGGATTGAACTCGCTGTGCGTGATGCCAGTTCCAGCGGTCATAGCCTGCATTTCGCCGGGGCGGATGGCTTCGCCGTTGCCCATGCTGTCCTTGTGCTCCAGCGCGCCCGAGAGCACCCAGGTCAGGATTTCCATGTTGTCGTGCGGGTGCGTGCCGAAGCCCGCGCCCGGCGCGACGCGGTCCTCGTTGATCACCCGCAGCGGCCCGAAGCCCATGTGTTGCGGGTCGAAGTAACCGGCGAAGGAAAAGGTGTGGTAGGTGTCCAGCCAACCGTGGTCGGCGTGGCCGCGTTCCTTGCTGGGTCGAAGCTTAATCATGATTGTTCTCCTCTCTGCCAGTTATAACGTTATTCGTTACAACGAATATTCCTTAAAAAAAAGAGCGCTACCCGGCGCTTTCGCGCGCCCTCTCGAGCAGGTCGATCAGGTCGCGCAGGCCTTTTTGGCCCAAATGGCTCAATTGCCGTCTGGTCAGATCGTTCAGAGGCTGGGCCATTTTTTCGGCCAACAGCGCTCCTTCCGGCGTAATGCGCGTGGTGACGACCCTGCGGTCCTGGGTGTCGCGCGCCCGACGCACCAGCCCGCGTTTCTCCATGCGGTCGAGCAGGCGGGTAATATCCGGATCCTTCGTGATCATGCGCTCGCCGATCTCGCAGCAGGAGAGCCCTTTCGTTCCCGCGCCGCGCAGGATGCGCAGGACGTTGTACTGCGTCGGTGAAAGATCAATCTCCTTGAGCGCCTCCGCGAAGCAGCGCGTCATCACATCCGCGGTTCGTTGCAGGTTGATCATCGCCTCGACTTCCAACGAGGAGAAAGGCTTGGTCTGCTTGATCTCGGTTTTGATCCGCCCGCTCATGCCTCAATAATACTCGTTATAACGAATATTGTCAAGACATAATACTGGACCGCGGGCGTCCCGCGCCCGCCCGTCGCCGCAGCCGCTTCGCGGAAAGGAGCGGGCAAGGATGCCCGCGCTCCAGTTCCTACTTCTTCTTCCCCGCCGCCGTTCCGGATTTGTCGGTCTTGGCTTTGTACGTTAGGTGAATCGTGTCCAGGAAGTTCACGCCGTCCACCGAGGCCGTCAGCGGCGCGTCGACGCCCAGGCCGGCTTTGTCGGTGGTAATGTTCGTCAGGCCGAGAGAAGCGACTTCGGAGAGCAACGTGGTCTTCTTCAGAGACATCGAGAACTTCGCGGATGGCACGGAGAAAATTCCGTTCTTGAGTTTCCCGGTCAGCTTCAGCGAGTCGCCCGGATGCGCCGCATCGACAACGCTCTTGCTCTTGTCGGTCAGCGTGAACGTGCGCTTCAAATCGCCAACGCTGAATGTTGCGGTCGTTCCGGCCTGAGAAAGGGTCGTGTCCACGGGAACGATGCCGGCCATCGTGAGCGAATCCTTGCCTGTAACGCCCGGCACCAGGGAAAGTTTGATCGATACCGAAGTCGTCTTGAAGGTACCGCTGGGCACGGCGCCATTGACTACGACGAACAAAGTGGAGACGGTGCTTTTGATGCCGTCAGTGGCGGTTACCGTGACCACATAGATTCCCGGCGCGGCATACGTGTGTGATGGATTTGCGCCGGTGACCGTCGGCGAGCCGTCACCGAAATTCCATGTGTATGTGACCGTGTCGCCGGCATCCGGATCGGTCGCTGCTGCCGAGAACGCCACGGGCGAACCGCTCGCGGCCGAAGACGGTTGTGCCGACGGCGGCGAACCGCTGAAGACCGGCGGATTGTCCGTCGTCCGGGCGTCGAAGGACTGGTCCACGTCTGCCGCCGCGTTGAAGCCGCAATTGCCGCTCTGCGACGCGCGCACGACAACCGTTCCTGCGCCGGTAATTGTAACTGTGCTTCCGATGGTCGTCGCCGGGCCGGAAACGATGCTGAACGAGACCAGCAATCCGGAAGTGGTCGTCGCGCCGACTATGAAGGGAGAATCTGAAACCAGTCGGTTGGGCAGTGGGTCGAAGGTGATCGACTGATCGATCTTCGTAACTGTGACCGTGAACGAACACGGCGCAGTATTTCCTGCGCCATCGGTTGCAGTGCACGTCACCGTCGTCGCGCCGGCCGGGAACGTGGCACCCGGCACCGGCACGCACGCGGCGGTCGGGCTTGGACAGTTGTCGGTGGGAGTTGGAACGTTGAATGAAACCACAGCGCTGCATTGGCCGCTGTCGACCGGCTGCGAAATGTCCGCCGGACAGGTGATCGCCGGATTCTGCGTGTCGTTCACGGTCACGGTAAAGGAACACGTGCCCGTGTTGCCGGCTGCGTCTGTCGCGGTGCAGGTGACTGTGCTTGCACCGAGGTTAAAGGTGGAGCCCGACGCGGGAGCGCAGTTGCTGGTTACGCCGGGGCAATTGTCGGCCGCTGTTGGTGTGGTAAACGTCGCTGCCGCCGTGCAGGAACCGGCGTCAGTGGACGTCGTCACGTTCGCCGGACATGAAATCGTTGGATTGCCTGTGTCATTGACTGTCACCGAGAACGAGCACGTCGCCGTATTGCCTGATGAATCCGTCGCGGTGCATGAAACGCTCGTCGGCCCCTTGGCAAAAGTCGAACCGGATGCCGGCGTACAACTGCTGGTGGCGTTGGGGCAATTGTCGCCGACCGTCGGGTTTGTGAACGTCACCGACGCCGTGCAAACTCCCGAGTCGGTGCCATGAGTGACGTTGGCCGGGCAGAAAATCGTGGGCTTTTCGGCGTCGTTGACCGTCACCGTGAAAGTGCAGGACGCGGTATTGTTTGACGCGTCTGTTGCGGTGCAAGTGACCGTCGTCGGGCCTTTTACGAATGTTGATCCCGACGCCGGGACGCACGCGCTGGTGACGCCCGGGCAATTGTCCGCGCTCGTCGGCGCCGTGAAGGTCACAACTGCCGTGCAGACGCCCGAGTCGGTATTATGACTCACGTTGGCGGGGCATGAGATCGTCGGCTTCTCAGCGTCGTTCACCGTCACCGTAAAGGTGCAAGACGCCGTGTTGTTCGATGAGTCCGTGGCGGTGCACGTTACCGTCGTCGGGCCCTTTACGAATGTTGCTCCGGACGCCGGAATGCAAGCGCTTGTAACGCCGGGACAGTTGTCCGCGCTGGTCGGCGTGCTGTAGGTCACGACTGCGTTGCAAACGCCCGAGTCGGTATTGTGTGTCACATTGGCCGGGCAGGAAATCGTCGGCTTCTCGGCATCATTCACTGTCACCGTGAATGTGCAGGACGCGCTGTTGCTCGACGTATCCGTGGCCGTGCACGTTACTGTCGTCTGCCCCTTCGAGAATGTGGAGCCGGACGCCGGATCACATGAACTCGTGACACCCGGACAGTTGTCTGCTGCTGATGGCGAGGTATAGGTCACGACGGCTGTGCAAACAGCCGAGTCGGTATTGTGCGTCACGTTGGCCGGGCATGAAATCGTCGGTTTCTCGGCGTCGTTGACTGTTACCGTAAATGTGCAGGATGCGGACTTGTTCGACGTGTCAGTCGCAGTACAGGTGACCGTTGTCGGACCCTTGACGAATGTCGCGCCGGACGCTGGGTTGCAGGAACTTGTCACACCCGGGCAGTTATCGGCGGCGACCGGCGCGCTGTAGCTTACGACAGCGTTGCAAACGCCGGAGTCAGTGTTGTGCGAAACATTTGCCTGGCAGGTAATCGTCGGATTCTCCGCGTCGTTGACCGTCACAGTAAATGCACAACCCGATGAGTTGCCCGCTGCGTCGGTGGCGGTGCAACTGACCGTCGTTGCACCCTTTGAAAACGCCGCGCCGGAGGCGGGAATGCAGGAACTCGTCACGCCGGGGCAGTTGTCCGTGACCACCGGTGCGCTGTAGCTGACGACCGCGGTGCAGAGGCCCGAGTCGGTATTCTGCGCCACGTTCGCAGGGCACGAGATGGCAGGGCTTTGGGCGTCGAGGATCTTTACCTGGAAGGTGCAAGCAGCGGTGCGGTCCACGGCGTCGGTGACGGTACAGCTTACAACCGTTGTGCCGACGGCAAACGTCGCACCGGAACCCGGCGTGCAGACGGTCGTGGATCCGGGGCAGTTGTCTGTTCCGCTCGGCGTCGTGTAATTCACGACTGCATTGCAGACGCCAGGATCGGCGGCTTGAGTGACATTGGAAGGGCACGAAATCGCCGGGTTCTCCGTGTCGTTCACCGTGACAGTGAAGCTGCAACTGTTCGTGTTGTCCGATGCGTCGGTCGCCGTGCACGTTACAGTTGTCGGGCCTTTGGGGAAGGCGAAGCCGGCGGCGGGGACACAACTGGCCGTCGCGCCGGCACAGTTGTCGCTGACACTCGGTGCCGCATAATTCACCGCTGCCGTGCAGACGCCTGAGTCCGTCGCCTCCGTTACATCGGACGGGCATGAAATTGTCGGAGGCTCGTTCTCAATGACGCTCACGGTAAACGTGCACTGAGCAGAGTTGCTCGCGCCATCCGTTGCCGTACATGTCACCGTCGTGGTTCCCGCCGAGAACGTCGAGCCCGATGCCGGCGAACAACTGCTGGTCACGGAGTTGCAGATGTCGCTGGCAGTTGGATCGGAATAAGTCACCGTCGCCGTGCACGATCCCGGATCGGTGCCCTGCGAACTGTTTGACGGACAGCTAATCGACGGCGCCTCGGTATCGTTCACTGTTACCGTAAACGAGCATTGCGCCGTGTTCCCGGAAGCGTCAGTGGCCGTGCAGTTCACCGTCGCGCTGCCGAGCGCAAAAGTCGAGCCCGAGGCCGGCGTGCAACTGCTCGGCACACCCGCGCAGTTGTCGGCCGAAATTGGATCATCAAAGACCACGATGGCTGTGCAGACACCTGAATCGTTCCCATGGATGGCATCGGCCGGGCAGGTGATCGACGGGTTCTCGTGGTCATTGACCGTCACGGAGAAAGTACACTGCGCTGTGTTGCCGGAGGCATCGGTCGCGGTGCAAGTGACGATCGTCACGCCCTTCGGGAAATCGAAGCCGGATGCCGGATCGCACGCGGTGGTGACGCCTGCGCAGTTGTCGCTGGCCGAGGGATCGGAGAAGGTCACTGCGGCGGTGCAGACGCCGCTGTCGGTGTTCTGAGTCGCGTCGGACGCGCAGGTAATCGCCGGATTTTCGTCCTCGATAACGCTGACGGTGAACGTGCACGGCGTGGTGTTGCTCGCGCCGTCCGTTGCTGTGCAAGTGACAGTGGTTGTCCCTGCGGAAAACGTCGAACCCGATGCCGGTGTGCAACTGGCCGTGACACCGGAGCAATTATCGGCAAAGGTCGGGGCTGAGTAGCTCACCGTTGCTGTGCAGACACCTACATCGGTGCCCTGCGAAATGTTCGCCGGACAGGTTATGGTCGGTTTTTCGGTGTCGTTCACGGTCACCGTAAAGGTGCATTGGGCCGAGTTGCTGGACGTATCAGTCGCCGTGCAGGTGACGGTCGCGACGCCTTTGGAGAATGTTGACCCGGATGCCGGAGTGCAATTGCTGACAACGCCGGGGCAGTTGTCGGTGACCATTGGATTTGAATAAGTCACAACCGCATTGCAGACGCCGGAGTCGGTGCTCTGAAGCACGTCGCTCGGGCACGTGATCTGCGGATTTTCCGTGTCGTTCACCGTCACGGTAAACGCGCACTGAGCGGTGTTGCCTGACGAATCGTTGCCCGTGCACGAAACGGTCGTGTTGCCTTTGGAGAAGACGGAACCGCTGACGGGCGTACAAGCGCTGTACGCACCGAAGCAGTTGTCTTCGACATTGGGCGAGGAATAGGTCACGTGGGACGTACATTGGCCGGTCTCTGTGCCGGCGATCACATCGGCCGGGCACGTTATCGTCGGGAGCTCGTGGTCGCTGATCGTCACCGTAAAGGAGCAGTGTGCGGTATTGCTGGATGCGTCGGCGGCTGTGCATGTGACGGTCGTCTGGCCACGGGGGAACGCCGAGCCTGACGCCGGCAGGCAACTCGAGCTCACGCCGGGGCAGTTGTCGCTGAATATTGGATCGGCGAAGGAGACAACCGCACTGCACAGGCCGGGATCAGTATTCTGCGTTGCATCAGAGGGGCAGGAAATCACCGGCGCTTCAGCGTCGGCGACGGTGATATTGAAAGTGCACTCGGCCAGGTCGTTGGTTTCAAACGTGGCTGTGCAGGTCACGGTGTTCAAGCCAACGGGGAAGAATGAATCTGAGGGCGGATCGCAGGCGACCGAGCTGGCCTGGCAAATCGTGCCGGCGCTGGCGTACGTCACCGCAATGCCGCACTGGCCGGCTGCGGCATCCTGCGTGATCGGGTTGGGACAGGCGATGCGGCCGTTGGGAGTCGAGAGCGCCTGGATACAATCCGGGTTGAGCGCGCGGTCGTAAACGCGCACTTCGTCGAGGCCGCCGCTGTAAAAGCCATAGCCGACGCCTTCCTCACCCATACGGTTGCTTGGGTGGACGAACTTCGTGCTCTGCAGGCCCGTTCTCACGAATGCGCCATTGACGTAAAGCTGCGGCTGATTGTGCTGGTACACGACGGCGATGTGAGTCCAGCCGGCGATCTGCGCGGAGTAGACCAGCAACGACGGCAAATAATCGGTGCCGTGTTCAAAGACGCTGACGCCATTGGTCCCGACGGAAACGCCGGCGCCCGAATGACCCGCGCCATATTCATTGTCTCCGTGACTGGGGAAAATGGCGTAGCGCTGGCTGTCCGCGCCGTTGCTTCCTGAATTGACTTCCGGCGTTTCCAGACGCGTGTCTGACGGATTCGCCCAGAACGTGATGGTGAAATCGTCGGTTATCGTCGGAAAGGGCGCACCGTCGACGCTGATCCGATCATCGACACCGTCGAAGCTCAAGGCGTTTCCAAACCCATCCGGCCCCGTTATCCGCGCCGGGCCGTTCACCAGCATTCCGTTGAGACCATTGCCCGATGAATCGAGCACGTCTGTGCCGCCAGGCTCTTCAAACTTATAGTACGCCGCCAGGCCGGTGACGCTGGGCACTGCGAAGCGCACGGAGACTTTGTCCGGCAAGTACGCAACGAACGCATTCGGATTTGCCACAGAAAAGAAAATGCCGCTGCGTACGCCGGCGGTCACAATGTCGAACACATCGCTTCCCTGTGGCGTGTAACCATTGATCAGCGACACGTTCAAAGAGCCGTCAAGTGTGGCTGTGCCGCCGCCTGTCAGCGCGATCTGGTCGAAATCATCCCCGGCATTGAGACCGCCGACTTCGATGACCAGCGCTCCGGTCGACGTCTGCGTGTAATCGCCCGTGATTTCGAGGATGCCCGTCGTTGGGCCTGGGCTGACTGTCCCGGCGCTAGTCACATCACCGTCAATCTGGCCAGCGCCAGTCAGCGATCCGCCCTGAATGTTGACAGTCGCCTTGATGTTGCCGCCATCGAGCGACGTGCTTCCCGCTGTCTGCGTAAAGCCAGCCGAAAAGTTTACGTCTCCCGCAGCCACGCTGACCGTTCCTGAATTGGCGAAGGGCGGGTCGATGAGGCTCTCGCCCGCGCCGCCGCTCTTTGTAAAAGACCCGGAACTGGTGATCGAACAGGCCGTGCCGCCATTGAAATGTATGCCGCTGTTATCAGGAATATCGAAGCTGCCGCTGTTGCTGAAGACGGTCCCGTTCTCAAGATGCCACACGCCACCACCCGTTCCGTGCGCCGTTCCGGCATTGAAGAACTTGCGAGCCGAGAGGTGCGTCGTGCCGTTGGCGCTGACGTTGAAAGTGCCGCCAGCGAGGACAGTGGTTGTGCCTGAGCCGCTCATCGTTCCACCGGTCCAATCCAGCGTGCCGCCGACACTGAGCGAGCCGGACCCAGTGAGCGTTCCGCCAGACAAGTAGATTGACCCGCTGCTGGTGCCCGTTCCCGTCAGCGTCAGCGTTGTGCCGTTCAGTACCTGGATCGTGCCCGTATTGCTCCAGCCCGTTCCGCTCAGCGTGATCAACCCGCCGGAGACGTCCGCCGAGATCTGCCCCGCATTCGCAAACGTCCCGGAGCCTCCAAAGACCGGCGAAATACCAATGGAGCCACTCTTCCCATGCACCGTCACGCCGGAATCCAGCGTCAGCGTCGTGCCGGCGTTGAGCACAATGATCCCGTTAGCGTTATGGCCTCCAAATAAGACCTCCGCGTTCCCGCTCAACGTCTGGCTGCCCGTAAAATACACCGTCCCATACTTGGTCCCGTCCGCGGACCCCACCCGCGCCGTCCCGTTCAACGTCAACCCGTTCAAAATCGTCAAGGTCGCAGCATTGATCGTCACGCCAATATCCAAATCTCCATTCAGCGTCACGCCGTTCAGCGTGCCGCTGGAAATATTCAGCGCCGCGCCCGTTTCCGTCACCGTCCCGTTCTTGATCGTGCCACCGACCAGATTCCACGAACCTGTCGTGGCATTCAGCGTGAACGTGTTTCCTGTATTGTCCATTGTCCCGGTCAAGTTCACCGTCCCGGCGTTCCCCAACCCAACTTGCACGTTGGCACTCGTGAAGTTTCCACCCAAATTGAGCGTGCCTCCAACAGCCTGCAACGTCCCGCTGTTGCTCCACGTGCCACTTGTGGTCAGCGTCCCGCTGTTAATCGCTTCCAACGTCCCCGTGTTGCTCCAGCCCGTCGCGTTCACCAGGATCGTTCCGCCGGAGACATCCGCCGAGATCAGCCCCGCATTCGCAAATGTCCCGGAGCCTCCAAAGACCGGCGAGTTGCCAACGGAGCCATTCTTACCGTGCACCGTCACGCCGGAACCCAGCGTCAGCGTCGTGCCGGCGTTGGACACAATTATCCCGTTAGCGTTATGGCCCCCGAACAGGACCTCCGCATTCCCATTCAACGTCTGGCTGCCCGAAAAATACACATTCCCGTACTTTGTCCCATCCGCGGCCCCCACCCGCGCCGTCCCGTTCAACGTCAACCCATTCAAAATCGTCAAGGTTGCAGCATTGATCGTCACGCCAATATCCAAATCTCCATTCAGCGTCACTCCGTTCAGTGTGCCGCTGGAAATATTCAGCGCCGCACCCGTTTCTGTCACCGTCCCGTTCTTGATCGTGCCGCCCATCAGATTCCACGAGCCTGTGGTGGCATTCAGCGTGAACGCGTTTCCTGTATTGTCCATTGTCCCGGTCAAGTTCACTGTCCCGGCGCTCCCCAGCAGACTTTGCACACCGGCGCTCGCGAAAGTTCCACCCAGATTGAGGGTGCCTCCAACAGCCTGCATCGTTCCACTGTTGCTCCATGTGCCACTTGTGGTCAGCGTCCCGCTGTTAATCGCTTCCAACGTCCCCGTGTTGCTCCAGCCCGTCGCGTTCACCAGGATCGTTCCGCCGGAGACATCCGCCGAGATCAGCCCCGCATTCGCAAATGTCCCGGAGCCTCCAAAGACCGGCGAGTTGCCAACGGAGCCATTCTTACCGTGCACCGTCACGCCGGAACCCAGCGTCAGCGTCGTGCCGGCGTTGGACACAATTATCCCGTTAGCGTTATGGCCCCCAAATAAGACCTCCGCATTCCCGTTCAACGTCTGGCTACCCGAAAAATACACATTCCCAAACTTGGTCCCATCCGCGGACCCCACCCGCGCCGTCCCGTTCAAGGTCAACCCGTTCCGAATCGTCAAGGACTCATTGTTGTTAATGACTCCAACTTCCAGATCCCCGTTGAGCGTCACGCCGTCCAACGTGCCGCCGGTACCTTTCAGCGCCGCGCCATTTTCCGTCACTGTCCCGTTCTTGATCGTGCCGGCGACCAGATTCCACGAGCCTGTCGTGGCATTCAGCGTGAACGTGTTTCCAGTATTGTCCATTGTGCCGGTCAAGTTCACTGTCCCGGCGTTCCCCAGCACAGTTTGCACACCGGCGCTGGTAAAGGTCCCACCCAGATTAAGGGTGCCTCCAACAGCCTGCATCGTCCCGCTGTTGCTCCACGTGCCACTTGTGGTCAGCGTCCCATTGTTAATCGCTTCCAACGTTCCCGTGTTGCTCCAGCCAGGCGCGTTCACCAGGATGGTTCCGCCGGAGACATCCGCCGAGATCTTCCCCGCATTCGCAAATGTCCCGGAGCCTCCAAAGACAGGCGAGTTGCCAACGGAGCCATTCTTCCCATGCACTGTGACGCCGGAACCCAGCGTCAGCGTCGTGCCGCCGTTGGACACAATTATCCCGTTGGCGTTATGGCCCCCAAACAGAATCTCCGCATTCCCGTCCAACGTCTGGCTGCCCGAAAAATACACATTCCCATACTTTGTTCCATCCGTAGCCCCCACCCGCGCCGTGCCGTTCAAAGTCAACCCGTTCCGAATCGTCACGGACTCATTATTGTTAATGACTCCAACGTCCAGGTCCCCGTTCAGCGTCACGCCGTCCAGCGTGCCATTGGAACCTTTCAGCGCGGCGCCCGATTCTGTCACTGTCCCGTTCTTGATCGTGCCGCCCACCAGATACAACGAGCCTGTCGTGGCATTCAGCGTGAAGATGTTTCCCGTGTTGTCCATTGTCCCGGTCAAGTTCACCGTCCCGGCGTTCCCCTGCACATTTTGCGCACTGGCGCCCGTGAAGGTTCCACTCAGATTGAGGGTGCCTCCAACAGCCTGCAACGTCCCGCTGTTGCTCCAGTTCGTTCCATTCAAGAGTATCGTTCCGCCGGAGACGTCCGCGGAGATCAGCCCCGCATTCGCAAATGTCCCTGAGCCTCCAAAGGCCGGCGAAACGCCAATGGAGCCATTCTTCCCATGCACCGTCACGCCGGAACCCAGCGTCAGCGTCGTGCCGGCGTTGACCACAACTATTCCGTCAGCCGCATGGCCCCCAAATAGGACCTCCGCATTCCCGTTCAACGTCTGGCTGCCCGAAAAATTCAGATACCCATACTTGGTTCCATCCGTGGCTCCCAACCGCGCCGTCCCGTTCAACGTCAATCCGTGGAGAATCGCGAAAGACTCATTATTGTTAATGACTCCAATGTCCAGATCCCCGTTCAGCGTCACGCCGTCAAGCGTGCCGCCGGAACCTTTCAGCCCCGCGCCCGATTCTGTCACGGTCCCGTTCTTGATTGTGCCGCCCACCAGATACAACGGGCCTGTCGTGGCATTCAGCGTGAATGTGTTTCCTGTGTTGTCCATTGTCCCGGTCAGGTTCACTGTCCCGGCGTTCCCCACCATATTTTGCGCACTGGCGCCCGTGAAGGTTCCACTCAGATTGAGGGTGCCTGCAACAGCCTGCAACGTCCCGCTGTTGCTCCAGTTCGTTGCATTCAAGAGTATCGTTCCGCCGGAGACATCCGCGGAGATCAGCCCCGCATTCGCAAATGTCCCGGAGCCTCCAAGGGCCGGTGAGTTGCCAACGGAGCCATTCTTCCCATGCACCGTCACGCCGGAACCCAGCGTCAGCGTCGTGCCGGAGAGGTTCACCACCAACCCGTTAGCCGCATGACCTCCGAATAGGACCGTCGCATTCCCGCTCAACGTCTGGCTGCCCACAAAACTCATGTACCCATACTTGGTCCCATCCGCGATCCCCAGCCGCGCCGTCCCGTTCAACGTCAACCCGTTCAGAATCGTCAAGTTTGCATTATTGTTCGTCAGGCCAACGTCCAGGTCCCCATTCACTGTCACACCATCCAGCGTCCCGCTGGAACCGGTCAAAAGCAGTATGGTGCCGCCGGACACGGTAACGGTAGAGTTCTTGATCGTTCCGCCTTGCAGGACCACGCTGACGTTGGCGGTGATGACCGCTCCGCCTGTCACCGTTCCGCCGGCGCAGGTGAGCGTTTCGACCGTTTGAGGCGTGTCGGCAGTGATAGTGCCCGAGTTGATCCGTGCCGTATCACCGCTGCCCGGCACGCCGTTGGGCGTCCAGTTTGTATTCGAGTTCCAGTTCGCCGTGCCGTTGTTCCAGACGTAGTCCGTCGCCCGAATTGTTGTCGCCGCGGCCAGAAGACATCCGACGACAAGACACAGAACACTTCGCGTGGCGTTGCGCTCCATCGCTTCCATCCTTCCTTATTATTTGCAGAACCCGCTGGCTTGAATTGACGCCTGTTGAAATCTACCGCACGCGCCGGGGAGAACGCAGGAGAATTTTATAAATTTTTCAGATGTCTTCGAGCAGGTGGCCGAGCTTCTGTTTCTTGGTACGCAGGTACGTTTCGTTGTGGCGGCCGGCGCGAATTTGAATGGGCACGCGCTCGACAACCTCAAGGCCGTAGCCCGCCAGCCCCACGATCTTGCGCGGGTTGTTGGTCAGCAGACGAATCTTGGTGATGCCCAGGTCCACGAGCATCTGCGCGCCGAGGCCGTAGCGGCGCAAGTCAGGTCTAAAACCGAGATGCGCGTTGGCCTGGACGGTGTCGTGGCCTTTCTCCTGCAGCTCATAGGCGCGGAGCTTGTTCACCAGGCCGATGCCGCGTCCTTCCTGGCGCATGTAGAGGATCACGCCCTTGCCCTCTTTGGCGATGGCCGCCTGCGCGGCGGCGAGTTGCGAGCCGCAATCGCAACGCAAACTGCCCAGCGCGTCGCCGGTGAGGCACTCGCTGTGCACGCGCACAAGGACCGGCTCGGATTGCACCATGCCCGGGTGCAGGTCGCCCATGACTAGCGCGAGATGGTGCTCGCCGGAATCTCCGACCGCGGACTGATAGCAGTAGAGCTTGAAACTTCCGTGCTGCGTGGGCAGATCGACTTCGGCGACGCGCTGGATGAGTTTCTCGGTGGCGCGACGGTATTCGATGAGGTCGCGGATGGAGATGATCTTCAGTTTGTGTTGCGCGGCGAAGAGTTCAAGCTGGCTGAGGCGCGCCATTGTGCCGTCGTCGTTCATGATCTCGCAGATCACGGACGCGGGCGTCATGCCTGCCAGGCGGCAGAGGTCCACGCTGCCTTCGGTCTGGCCGGCGCGGACGAGCACCCCGCCGTTGCGCGCGCGCAGCGGGAACATGTGGCCGGGGCGCGCCAAATCTTCAGGGCGGGACTTGGGATTGATGGCAGTCAGAATCGTGCGGGCGCGGTCGGCAACGCTGATGCCCGTCGTCACGCCTTTGCGCGCCTCGATGGAAACTGTGAATGCCGTTCCGAAGCGCGTGGTGTTGTCCGCTGTCTGGAGCGGCAGTTGCAACTGGTCGCAACGTTGCTCAGTCATCGAGAGACAGATCAGACCGCGCGCGTGTTTGGCCATGAAATTGATCGCGGCGGGAGTGGTCCTTTCGGCGGCCAGAACCAGATCGCCTTCGTTCTCGCGGTCTTCGTCATCGACGAGGATGATGAACTTGCCCTTGCGCAGCTCGGCGAGCGCCTCGGGGATGGAGCAGAAGGGCGAGTTGGGGTCGGGCCGTGGGTGGCCGGGGCGGAGGGCGGGGACCGCGTGGCGTGGCGCGCGCCTGCCGTTCTTGTGTGCCTTTGACCGATGACTTGCGCCTGACATGGAAACTCCGCCGCCGCTCTGCTATGACGGCTATGTTACGGTAGAAGTGGCCATCCGACAAGGAGCACAGCATGCCCCATTCATTCTCCCCCAAACGCTACGACACCATGCCCTACCGCCGCTGCGGGCGCTCGGGGCTCAAACTCCCGGCCATTTCGCTCGGCGCGTGGGAAACCTTCGGCGGCTACCGCGGCGAGGAGGTTGCGCGCGAGTGTCTCTTCCGCGCGTTTGACCTGGGCATCACGCATTTCGATCTGGCCAACAACTACGGCCGGCCGCCGGGGAACGCGGAGATTATGTGCGGACGCATCTTCAAGGAGATGCCGCGCGACGAACTGATCATCTCGACGAAGGCCGGCTACTACATGTGGCCGGGGCCGTATGGTGAGTGGGGCAGCAAGAAGTACCTCGTCGCCAGTCTCGACCAGTCGCTTAAGCGCATGGGCCTCGATTACGTGGATATTTTCTACTCGCACAGGCCCGATCCGAACACGCCGCTGGAAGAGACCATCGGCGCGCTGGATTTGATCGTCAAGCAGGGCAAGGCGCTCTACGCGGGGATTTCCAGTTACAGCGGCGCGCAGTACTGCGACATCGTGCGCATCGTCGAGCGCGAGCATTGGACGCCGATTACCATCCATCAGCCCGTTCACAACTTGCTCAACCGCTGGATCGAGACCGACCTGCTCGACCACACCGACCGCCACGGCTGCGGCGTGATCGCCTTTTGCCCGCTGGCGCAGGGGCTGCTGACCGACAAATACCTCGACGGCATTCCGCCCGATTCGCGCGCGGCGCTGTGGTGGAACGAGCAGGGCAGGGCGGGGATCAACGACAATCTGCGCGAAAAACTCCGCGCGCTCAACGCGCTGGCCAAAGAGCGCGGCCAGACACTCGCCCAGATGGCGCTCTGCTGGATTCTGCGGGACGCGCGCGTGACCTCGGCGCTGATTGGCGCGAGCAAGGTCTCGCAGATTGAAGAGAACGTCGCGGGCCTCTCGAAGATGGCGTTCAGCGCGGACGAGTTGAAGAAGATAGATGCAATAACGAAGTGAAAAGGCAGCGCGGCTCAATTTCCGCAGCCTCTCCGCCGATAACTTCATCTGCCCTGTTTGCGTGATAGTGCAGATGAAGGACCGGTATTCGTGAAAACGCTCGCGCTCGCCATCGACATCGCCATCGTCGCCTTTCTTATCCTGCAAACCTGGCTCGGCTGGCGGCGCGGGCTGTTGTGGCAGGTCGTCGGCGTGGCGAGCATCGCCTTCGGCATCCTGCTGGCGCGTTTGCTGGCGCCGTCGCTTGGCGAGTACCTGACCCAGAGCATCGCCAGCGATCATTTCCACGCGCGGCTCGTGGCTTTCCTGTTCGTCGCGGGCAGCGTCGGGCTGGCTCTGCGCATGCTCGCCGCATGGGCGGAAGTCCGCTCCGAAAGCGGCGTGCCCGCTGAGGTGCGCGCAAGCCGGCGCAAGGACGACCGGGTGCTCGGCGGCATCTTCGGCGCCGTGCGCGCGGCTGTGCTGGCGCTGGTTGTCTGCGCATCGGCCGTCTCGATCTATCCCCGCAGCGGCGTCTGGGAAAACTCAAACCTCGCCCGCCCGCTGGCTTCCGCCGGCGCGCGATTGCTGCCTGATGGTGCGGTCGACGCGATGAAATGCTGGGCCGTACAGTCGGCGACGGATCTGGGCCAGCGTCTCGACATAAGATAGGTGGGAACGCCGATCTCCTGATCGGCCTGGCGCGCCGCTATTCGTGTGCCGGTCGGGGGACCGGCGTTCCCAAAGCGCCGGGTGCGCCTTGGCGCGCAGTTCATCAAATTGTGGCAGAATCTCACGCTCCCTACTGCACCGTTATCTCATCAATCCAAACCTGCTCCGTCCACGCGCTGTTCGATGTCTCCACATACTGCAGCGCCTGAATGCCGCCCAGATCGAGCGTGTCCTTGCCATTGCCGGATTCCACAAAATCGGAGAATTTGAACGTCAATTGAGTCCAATCCTTCGTCCCCGTGCCGGTCATCTGCAGGCCGAAGTAGTGCCCGTTGTGGTCGATGATGGTCAGGCCTTTGTTCATCGCGACGGTGGGATTGTTGGTTTTGTACCAGAAGCTGATGGACGTCTTTCCCTTCCAGTCCTTGCCCGCGAGGCCGGAGATGAAGGCATAGCCTTCGCCTGGCGTGCCGGTAAATGTTGCAGTCATGCAGGCGGCGCCGGAGTGCTGGTTGGCGGTGTCCAGTGCGAGGGTGAGTCCCAGCTTGTTGGGTTTTGTGGCGGTCCACGTCAGTGTGTCGCAACTGTCCACAACCGTTGAATTGGCCGGCGTTACAGCTGCCGCTGCGATTGCGGGAGCCGCTGCCGCCATTACTTTCCCCACCGCATGATAGAGGATGAAGTCCACGATCGGCGTTGGATCGTCTAGGCCGTGCGGGTGGTGGCCGCCGCCGGGTTTGTGGACGACTTTCATGCCTCCGCCGAGTTTCGTGTAACGCTGTTCGATGAGTTCCGTGTTCTCGGCCGGCGGCACGACGTCATCGGCGTCGCCGACGACGTGGATGAGCTCGACCCGCGCGCGCGCGAGCGGCGCGAGGCTGTCCACAGGGTTGCCCGGGTACGCGAGCGCCTCGGCTTCGTTCTTGAAACCGTACAATTTCATGAGCGAGGCCCAGTCGCCGGGGCTGCCTTTACCTTTGCCTTTGCCGCCTGGCCAGCTTTTGAAATCGCACACGGGCGCGTCGCCGTAGATGCAGAGTACCTTATCGGGGTGCAGTGCGGCCCAGTTGTACGCGTACAGCCCGCCGCGGCTGATGCCGATGAGCGTGCCCTTCGCGGCCAGGCCCTTGGAGACGATCTCGACGTAGAAATTGTCGATGTGTTTGAGCGCCGGCGGCGAGCCGAAGGAATTGCCCAGATCCATGTAGAGATGGTACACGCCCTTTTCGAGCAGCTTGGGAACGCCGGTCCGGTCGGTGAACGCGTCGGGGAACTCCATGCACCACGTCCAGGGATTGCCGGGCAACGGCTGCTTGGGTTCCACGACCCAACAGGTCGTCCCGTCGAATGGGAAGACGTGCCTGCGGCAGCCGTGCCAGAGGTCATTCTTCTCGCCCGGCCAGGCGAGCGCGAGAGGTTTCTTCTCAGCACCCGGAGCAAACTGTTCGCCGCCGAATGCCGAGCCCAGCGTGCAACCACAACACAGCAATAGCGCTGCGCCGAAATGCTTCATCATCCTTCTCCTTTGCGACACACCTAGGACTAACCCGCTGGCCCGAATACAGAACACATAAATTCGGGACTCACGGATGCATCGAGAACATCCGTGATCCTGCCCGTAACCGTGATGTTCAACCGTGGAATCTACAAGATGGAACTGGTGATGGCATATTGCGCGAAGAAGGTCAAAGGTTCGCGGCGAAGCGAGCTAGTTGCTCACCGTCGTCGTCGCCTTGCCCTTGCATTGCGCAGAGGGCAAATCGTACTCGTCCTTGTTCGGTCCTTTGAAACTAACCTTCAACTTCGGCGTCGGACCCGTGAACTTGATGTCGTTGAAATCCGCGTCCACGTCGCCCAGCGAGACCGAGCCGGTGGTCGTGTCCGATATCGGCGTGGTCTGGTCCACATAATCGTCCACGACGAGGCTCTCGTAATCTGAAAAAAGCCCGCCGCCCTGCCTCTGAATTTTCACGGTCAGCATCTTCGGGCTGTACTTCAAGGAAACCGTCCCAACTTTCTTGTACTTGGGCTTGTCTCCGGTGCTCACGTCCACCAACTCCGTCCACAGCGCGCTTTTGCCATCCTTGAATTTGCCGGGATCGCAATCGCCGAGCAGATCGAAGAAAATGTAGAAACCGCAGTCGATCGAGAAGAGCGTGTCCGGCTTGAACTCGCTCTGCAGACCGACGAGGTTGATCTGCGCCGTGATCGTGTACTTCGTAATCGTGTACTGGTCGGTGTAGGGCCCCGAGCCGTCGTTGGTGGTGATCAATACGTCCTTGATGCTGTCGCCGAACGCGATCTTCCCCGGCGCGACCTTCGAATTGCCCGAGCGAATCACCGTGATCAGCAGCACCTTGCTGTCCGCCGGCGCCGTCCCATTGGACGCTCCCAGGGTCACCTTCGTCTTGCCTGCAACCAGCGGCGTGCCGCTGATGATTGCGCCACTGAGCGACAACCCCGCGGGCAGCGGCGCGGCCGTGAACGTTATCGGCGTCGTGCCGTCCGCAGTAATCGTGTACGTGAAGGGTTGGCCGATGGTGGCCGTGGCCGTCAACGCGCTGGTAATCACCGGCGGCGTATTCGCCGCCCGCGCGCTCAGCCCGGCAAAGAAGCAAACAAGAATCAGCAAACTCTGTATTTTCATCCGCATACCCCCGGCTCGTGGAATTATAAATGGTGGGTAGGGAGGGATTTGAACCCCCGTAGACTTTCGTCGACAGATTTACAGTCTGTTGCCATTGACCGCTCGGCCACCTACCCACCGGTCGGACTTGAGTGGGGCGTTATTTATCGCCGAATATGTCTTTGAATCAAGCAAAGACGGGGAGCATTACAAAGTTTTGCCCGACTTGCCGTGAACACCGGCGTACAGCGTGTCCTTTGTGAAGCTATACTCCGCTCCATTGAACACCCCGACTATGGGAATTTTCACCGGCAGCTTGCCGGTAAAATTCCCAAGGCCCTCGTCGGCGAGTTTCGCGGCGAGCGCCGTGTTTTTCAGGCTGAGCGTAAACGTCGCCGTGACCGGGGCCTGCACCGCCCCTTTGGTGTTCTTGACCTTCAGCTTAAACGTGTCGGTAATGCCTTTGCCAGTCGGCGACGCGCCTTTGCTGCTGAGCGTAAATTGTCGGGTGATGCCAGCGACGTCGAACGCGACGGTCGCGCCGGCCAGGTTAAAACTTTGCGTGATGGGAAACGATCCCGTCAGCGCCAGCGCGTCCTTGTTCGCGGCGGAAAATGTTAATTTCACCCCGAGTTTCTTAAGGGTCAGCGCTTGCGCCGTAGTCGGACTGCCGCCGAACGGGGTGGATGACGGGTCCTCCGGGTCGGTGCCGAGAGTAGACTCAATCTCGTCGGGAAAACCATCGCTATCCGAATCAACCGTGGTGAAGCTGACGCCGACCACGGTCAACACGAAAGTACACGACGCCGTGTTGCCCGCTGCGTCTGTTGCGGTGCACGTCACAGAAGACAAACCCACCGGAAACGTGCTACCGGTGTCCGGCACACAAACATTGGTCACAACGCCCGGCCGGCTGTCCGTGGCTTCGGGAATCGTGAAATCGACGACCGCGGTGAGATCGCCGGGGTTGGCGTCCTGCGAGACATTCGCGGGGCAAGCAGGCTTGGGCGGTTTGACGTCCGCGCCGCCCTCGACCGCCACACCGCTGCGCAAATCCAATTTGTAATTGTCTCCGCTGACGGTGATGTCGTGCGTGACTGGCGAAGCAAGCGGCCCGCCTGAGAACGTGATGGTGTGGTCGCCATTTCCAAGCGGAAACGCAAAGCCGCCGGCACTGCCCGTAACCGCGTAGAAGTTGCCTGAGTCAGAAGTGACCATCACGCCCGCTATGCCCTCGCCTGCGTCGTAAAAATTATTATGGTTCGAATCATTGTAGACCACGCCGAGCAGAAACGGCCCGGGCGTGTCCAGGTTTGCGCCAAAATCCTGCGTCAGGAAATCACCGAATAGCTGGTTATTGGGATGCGTATTGTGGGAATACCCGCAACCGACTTCCGTAAAATAATCCGGTTTCAAGGATGGATCGTAGAAATCAAGCAGGTTGAGGCGGTGACCGCGCCCGGGTATGCCGTCGTCGATCATCAAATCGTCTTCAAGACGCGCTGACGACCCATTTGTTCGGGCTGCAATATTCTCGCCGGCCGTAAGAATCGAATAACCGGCGGCTTCCATGCGGTCGAACGGTGAGTGGCCTTGGAGATCCGGGTGATCGAAGTAGTTGTTTGCGTACATATCGTCGCTGTGAGCGCGCGCAGTACCCAGCAGGATCTTGTTCATGGCCAGCGGAGGGCGCAGCCCGACTTGCGCCTTCTCTGTATCGGTAAGCCCTTCAGTGATGTCAATTCCCAGGCGCTCGCCCTCGGAGACCGGATCAAAGCGCGCACGGTTGATCATTTCGAGCACGGTTTGTTCTGCGGGCGTTGGATCGCCGCTGTCCCACTGTTGTTGCGCGCGCGAAGAAACCGTTGTTTGAGGCGGAGCAGGATTTGCCGACGCTGAAACGCGCAGAACAGGCAATGGCCCCAATTGAAGGGCCGCTTCATCGGCGGCCCAGATAGAACCCACGACCGACAGACAAATTGCGCCCAGAATGTATCTCAAGTTGCAATTCCCAGAGTGAACATGTGCAGCGCGTCTTGACCGCACTTCATCACAATTTACCGCATATCATCGCGAAAGCTATTTTCTGCGGTCTCCGTTAGGCACTGACTTTGCGCAATTTCGAAACGCGCCCTTCCTTAACCCACTCCGCCACGTAAATATTTCCGTCCTTGTCCCAGCACGCTCCGTGCGGCGAACAGAACTGGCCGTCGACCCATTGTTCCGGCGGGACGCCGTTATTGGCGCGCTTCTTCTGGTCGGGATTATCGCCGAGGTGAACGACGAGCTTGTTGCTTTTGTCGAAGATGGTTACGCGGCCCATGAGGTCTGGAATGAGCAGCTCACCGTTGCGCTGGTCGAAGTGGCACGGATGGCGCAATTCATCCTTGACCATGCTGACGTATTTGCCGTCCATCGAGAACCATTGCAGCCGCACGTTGGAGCGGTCGGCTAAGAGGACCAGCGGGTCCGTGCCGCGCGTGTCAATCCAGATGCCGTGAGGCGTGCTCAACTGGCCCGGCTCGCTGCCGCGCCCGCCGAAGGAGCGGATATACTTCGCCTTCTTGTCGTACTGGTGAATCCAGCACGCGCCGTAGCCGTCGGCAATGTAGAAATCCCCATTGGCCGCGACCGCGACATTGGTCGGCACGTACTGGCCCTCTTCCTTGTACGCCGGGCACTCCTTCGGCCACGTCAGCTTCCAGACCACTTCGCCGTCGAGCGTTGTCTTCACGACAATGTGCTGGCCTGTGGCGGCCAGATACAGGAATTCATCCTTGCCTTCTTTCACAAGCTGCAAGCCGTGCGCCCCGGCGCCGTACTCCTTGCCCCAGGATTTGATGAACTTGCCGCTGTCATCAAAGATGAAGAGCGAATCCATCTCGCCCCCGTGCGTGTTCTGGCTGTGAATCAGCACGCGCCCTTGCGCATCGACTTGGACGCCGTGCGTGTTGCCGAAGCGCTTGCCTTCGGGCAGTTTCCCAAAGGTGCCCGTCCATTCGTACATGTGGTCGCCTGAGCCGAGAATCATTTTTCCCCCCTTATTATTTGCTTCTTCGCCGCGAAGAATTCGCGGCGCGACAGCGGCCGCTACCGCGCCGGCGCCGACTGATTTCAGAAATTTGCGACGAGAAACATGTTCTTGGGACATCTTGATTCCTTGTTTCGAGAATGCTTTGCAACACTCTCAGGCGAGCAGCTTCTTCACTACTTCCCCGCTCACATCCGTCAGCCTGAAATCCCGCCCCTGGAACTTGTACGTCAATTTCAAATGGTCCAGCCCCATCAAATGCAAGATGGTTGCATGCAAATCGTGAACGGGGATCGGGTCCTGAATGACGTTGTAGCCCAGTTCGTCCGTTGCGCCGAGCGTGATGCCGGGCTTGACGCCGCCGCCGGCCATCCACATCGTAAAGGCCTTCGGGTGGTGGTCGCGACCGGGGAACTTCACGCCGCCGCGCGCTTCGATCATCGGCGTGCGGCCGAATTCGCCGCCCCAGACGACCAGCGTGTCCTCGAGCAGTCCGCGCTGCTTCAAATCCTTGATCAGCGCCGCCGCCCCCTGGTCGGTCTCTTTGCAACGCACGGGAAGGCCGTGAACCAGGTCGTTCGCTTCCGTTTCACCGTGGTGGTCCCAGCCGCGGTGATAAAGTTGCACAAATCGCACGCCGCGTTCAAGCAGGCGCCGCGCCAGCAGACAATTATTGCCGAACGACGATTTGCCCGGTTCGGCGCCATACATCGCCAGCGTCTCTTTCGATTCCTTGCTGATGTCCATCAGTTCCGGCACGCTGCTTTGCATGCGGTACGCGAGTTCGTACGCGGCGATGCGCGTATCGATTTCAGGATCGCCGGATTCGGCACGATGGGCCTGGTTCAAGTCGCGCAGCGCATCGAGCGACTTGCGGCGCAGATCGGAACTCATGCCGTCGGGGTTGTTAACGTAAAGGACCGGCTCGCCCTGGCGGCGGAATTCCACGCCCTGATAAACCGTCGGCAGGAAGCCGCTGCACCAGCATGACTTGCCGCCGTCGGGGTTGTTCTGGCCGGAGAGGAGCACGATGAATCCGGGCAGATCAGCGTTCTCGCTGCCCAGCCCGTACGTCAGCCACGCGCCCATGCTTGGGCGGCCGATGATCTGGTGGCCGGTGTTCATGAAAATCTGGCCCGGCCCGTGGTTGAACTGCGTCGTCGTCATGCCGCGCAATATGGCGATGTTGTCGGCGACTTCGGCAAGCTTGGGCAGCAGGTTGGAAATCTCCGCGCCCGACTGGCCGTGCTTTTTGAATTCGTACGGCGAGCCGAGCAACTTCGGCGTGCCCTTGATGAACGCAAAGCGCTCGCCCTTGACGATCTCTTCGGGAATGGCCTGGCCGTTGAGTTCCTGCAACTTGGGCTTGGGATCGAAAAGGTCAATTTGCGAAGGCGCGCCGGCCATGAACAGATAGATGATGCGCTTGGCCTTTGGCTTGAAGTGCGGCGGCTTGGGTGCGAGCGGATTGTCGCTGGCGGCATGCGCAGCCGTCGAGAAGAGCTTCTCATTCATCAGCGCGCCCAACGCCAGCGCGCCGACGCCCAGGCCACCGGACTTGAAGAAATGGCGGCGGGTGATGTCTTTCAGGGCTTCGTCGGCATTCATGTGCTATTCTTTCGTCAGCGTTTCGTCCAAGTTCAACAACACGTTGCCTACAACCGTTAGCGCCGCATTCTTCGCCGCCGCGTTCATGTCTGCACTCTCGCCGGCAATCTTCTTTGCTGAGGCGGCGTCGCGGCTGTAGGCGGCTAATTCGTCCTGATAAAGTTTGCTCAATTTATCAACTTCGCCCGGCTTCGGCGCGCGCGCGGTGCAGAGTTTGAAGCCGTATGCCAGCCGCTTGCGGTCATCGTTATCCTTCACATCGCTCTGCATTCGTTTCGCCAGCGCGCGCGCGCATTCCAGGAACGCCGGATCGTTCAGCGTCGTCAGCGCCTGCAGCGGCGTGTTGGTGCGGATGCGGCGGACGCAGCAGAATTCGCGGCTGGGCGCGTCGAAGGCCGTCAGCATCGGATAGGGCGACGTGCGGCGCATGAACGTGTACAGCGCGCGCCGGTAGCGATCCTCGCCGGAACTGGTCTTCCACGAGTCGCCGCTGTACGGCATGTTCCAAATCCCGTCCGGCTGCAGCGGGAAGACGCTGGGGCCGCCGACCTTTTCGCTCAGCAGGCCGCTGGCCGCCAGTGCCACGTCGCGGATCATCTCGGCTTCCAACCTGAAACGCGGCCCGTGGGCGAGCAGGCGGTTGTATGGGTCCTTCTCCTGCAGTTCCGGCGTTGTCCGCGAGCTTTGACGGTAGGCCGCCGAGGTGACAATCACACGCAGCAGCGGCTTCAGATGCCAGCCGTTATCCATGTATTCCACGGCCAGCCAGTCGAGCAGTTCGGGATGGACGGGCCTGGCGCCCTGCGTGCCGAAATCTTCGGATGTCTCGACGATGCCGTGTCCGAAAATCTGTTCCCAGACGCGGTTGACCGCGACGCGCGCCGTGAGCGGGTTCTCCTGCGAGACGAGCCAATGCGCCAGACCGATGCGGTTGAGCGGCTCCTCCTTTGGCATCGCGTTGAGCACGCCCGGAACCGCGGCGTTGACTTTGTCGCCCTTGTTCAAAAAGCTGCCGCGCACGCGCAGGAACGTCGAAAGCACCTCGTTGGTGTTCTTCTCCTTCATCACCAGCGACGTCGGCGTGGAGGTATCCATATCGCCTACCTGTTTGCGCAGGGCCGCGAGCTGCGTGCGCGTTTCACCCAGCGCCGGCGCGATGGAGCGGTAATGCGCCGCGAGGTCCTGCTTCTGAAGTTCGGTCCGCTGGGCGGGCGCGACGGCCAGCAGCTTCTTGATATTTTCGTCTATCGGTGCGGCGGTAGGGTTTGGCGCGGTTGTGACTGAAAGCTTAAACCGTCCGATGGTGTGATTGGCGTGGATCGCGCGCTGTTCAAGAGTAATGGTCAGCGTCTTCGGCGTTCCGTCGCCCGCAGGCGTTGCGCATTCGAAGACGGCGCTGTGCGGCTTGCCGAACTCCGATGCAACCGCCCAGCCATGATCGGGCTTGCCTTCGATGGCATGCGCGACGGGCCAATCTTTCTGTGCATAGTCGGCGCTGGTGCTTTTCCACGCAACCAACCCCTCACCCCCAACCCCTCTCCCCGCTTGCGGGGCGAGGGGAGCCGGGCCGCCCGCGGCTGGAACTTCTACTTTGAAATTCGTCAGCACAAAATTGCCGTTATCGGATCGCCCCGGCCCCTGCGCCGGCAGCGATTTGTCGGGAAGGACGTCGAGCCGGAACGCAGTGATGCCTCTAAGATTCGTTTTAGCTTTGACCGTGTAAGTATCCTGGCTGGGCCGGTTGCCGCTGGCGAGGATCGACCCGTCATCCTGCTTTTTGAGCGTCGCGCCGTCTTTGGAAGTGAATTCTTCAAGCGCCAGCGGCATCCATTGCACGGCGATTCCCTGCTGTTGGTTTTCCCATTGTTTCTGTGCGGCATCCAGTTCCGGCGTCTGAGTGTTCAGCTGCTTTTCCAGCACGGCGATCTGCGCTTCGAGTTCCTTGCGCTTGGCCTCCGTTTCAGTGTTCGGGACTTTGATGGACGGTTCCTCGGCATTGTCGAAGAACGCCAACATCCCATAGTAATCTTTCTGCGTGAACGGGTCGAACTTGTGATTGTGACACTGCGCGCATGCCATCGTTGAACCGAGCCAGACCGTCGCCGTCGTGCCGACGCGATCCACCAGCGTCTCCCAGCGCGCTTCCTCAGGGTCTACGCCGCCTTCCTGGTTGAGCATGGTGTTGCGGTGGAAGCCGGTCGCCACCTTCTGGTCAGTCGTGGCGTCGGGGAGCATGTCGCCGGCGAGTTGTTCGAGCGTGAACTGGTCGAAACCCATGTCCTTGTTCAGCGCGTTGACGACCCAGTCGCGGTACTTCCACATGGTCCGGCGTTCGTCCTTTTCGTAGCCGTTGGTGTCGGCGTAGCGCGCCAGGTCCAGCCACGGCCGCGCCCAGCGTTCGCCAAAGTGGGGCGAGGCCAGCAGGCGGTCCACGACTTTCTCATAGGCATCGGCGCTCTTGTCGGCGAGAAAAGCGTCCACCTCCGCCGGCGACGGCGGCAGGCCGGTCAGGTCGAGGCTGACACGCCGGATAAGCGTTTCGCGCGCGGCTTCGGGCGAGGACTTCAACCCCTCCTTTTCCAAGCGCGCCAGAATGAAATTGTCGATGGGATTGTGAACCCACTGCTTGTTTCCGGTTTCGGGCGGTTGCGGCCGCGCAGCCTTCACGTACGCCCAGTGTTTCACCGTATCCGCCACGCCGGCGACTTCATCGGGCCAGACCGCGCCTTGATCGATCCATGCACGCAAGGTGTTTACTTTGTCATCGGGCAGGGGATCCTGCTTGAACGGCATCCCCGGCTCGCCGCCTTCGGCCAGAACTCGCGTGATGAGCAGGCTTTGAGCGCTCTTGCCAGCCTCAATGGCCTTGCCGGTCATGCCGCCCTTGAAGGCCAAGTCGCGCACATCCAGCCTGAGTTCGCCCTTCTGTTTGTCGGCGCCGTGACATTCGAAGCAGGACTGTTTGAGCTTTCCAGCACATTGGGATCCTAAGCTTAGAATTCCACGTGGACAAGTTGTCGCG